>Ga0184629_10000541_pt1 | contig 16757 bp, 16 predicted proteins | sample PLM4_32_b1_FD_133158 | JGI IMG/M metagenome (GOLD analysis project Ga0184629, IMG submission 133158) | Groundwater sediment microbial communities from an aquifer in East River, Colorado, USA - PLM4_32_b1 | ecosystem: Environmental > Terrestrial > Soil > Riparian zone | place: USA: East River... | reverse complement strand
TCCGCGGACGGAGCGGGCAACGTGGCGTTCGTCGGCGAACTCCACGGCACCATGGACTTCGGCGGCGGTCCCCTGACGAGCGCGGGCGGTGCCGACATTTTCGTCGCCAAGCTGGACGCCAACGGCAACCACATTTGGAGCAAGCGTTTCGGAGGGGGCGGCAACCAGACCGGATTCTCCGTCGTGGGGTACGGATCCGGCGGCGTGGCCATCACCGGGCAGTTCGGGGGCAGCACGGACTTCGGGGGCGGACCCCTCACCAGCGCAGGCGGCCAGGACGCCTTCCTGGTGAAGCTGGATGCCGGTGGGAACCACGTATGGAGTCTGCAGTTCGGAGACCCCAACACCGAGGTCGGGTATTCCGTCGCGGTGGACGGTTGGGGCGACGTGGTCTTCACCGGACGATTCGCCGGCGTCATCAATTTCGGCGGCTCACCGCTCTCGAGTGCGGGCGGTTTCGACGCATTCCTCACCAAGTTCGTCGACGAGAACCTCGTGCCGGTACTCTTTACTCGTTTCGAGGCGAACGGCCGGGACGGGAAGATCGAGGTCTCTTGGGACGTCTCGAGTGACGAAGCGCTGACCCATTTCACTCTCTACCGCCGCGACGACGCCCACCCGCAGGCGATCGCGCTGGCGCAGGGCTCCATCGATCCGATGACACGGTCATACCTCGATACGCGGGTGGCGCCCGGGCAGACCTATCAGTATGAGCTCGTGGTCGAGACGCAAAGTGGCGACGAGTTCCGCTCCCCGGTGGCAACCGTGACGCTCGCCCACGGCGTGGCGGAACTCGGCCAGAACTTCCCGAATCCCTTCAACCCCGCGACGACGATCGAGTACACCGTGACCGAACAGACCCGCCTGGCGCTGGACATATACGACGTAACCGGAAAACTCGTCGTTCGTCTCGACCAGGGCGTGCGCAATGCCGGGAGCTACCGCGTCAAGTGGGAAGGCCGCGACACGTCCGGCCGCCCGGTCGCAAGCGGTGTGTATTTCTACCGGCTGGAGGGCGCGCCGCGCCTGGGGGTGCGAAAGATGATCCTGGTGAAGTGAGCCGCGGATGCCGGCGGCCCGGGTGGGAACATAGTGGCCATTCACGGTCCCCCGGCGACACAGTGATGGCGTGAAGGGCAGCGATAGCGTACACTGCTGCGTCCAAGGAGTCAGGATGTAGATCCCGGATCGACGGACGATGCTTCATAGGATTGCGCTGCTGACCTCGGGCCTGTGCCTGCTCTTCTCCCCCCAGTCCGTTCGGGCTCAATCTCCGTATTCACTCGATTCCACGCGTGAGTGGGCGCTGCTCAGCACCGGGGTGGTGATGGGTCTCGGCGGATTGTTCACGTCCACCCACGTCGAGCCGCTGACGCTGGACGAAATCAATAGCCTCGATGTGAACGATATCAACAGCTTCGACCGGGGATCGATGCGGCCGCTGCGCGACGATCACGCGGGCGACGCCATGGCGTTTGCCTCTTACCTCGTGCCACTGACATTTCTCACGCGCGACGATACCCGAAGCGACTTCAAGACGCTCGGAACGATGTGGGTGGAGGCGACGCTGCTCAATCTGGGAATCAACGGGATCGTCAAGGCCGCGGTAACGCGAACCCGCCCCTTCGTCTACGATCCCAACGCCCCGATGGACAAGAAGACGGATCGGAGGGCGCGCCAGTCGTTCTACTCCGGCCACACGACCTCGACCGCCACCAACTGCTTCTTTGCCGCCCGGGTTTTCTCCGACTACCTGACCGACGACACGGCGGAAGTATTGCTGTGGACGGGAGCCGCGCTGTACCCCGCGCTGAGTGGCTTCCTGCGGGTGGACTCCGGCCACCATTTCACTACCGACGCGATCGCGGGATACGTGATCGGCGCTTCGATCGGTCTGCTCGTGCCCGCGCTGCACCGCCACCGCGATGATCGGCTTTCGCTGCAGCCGACGTCCGGCGTCGTCGACATGGGGATCAGCTTTCAGCTGACTTTCTGACCTCGACGGCGCCGCGACGCCGCACTCAGTCCGACGTATACAACTTGGAAGCCTTCTCGGCCGAGGTTGTGATGCCCTTGATCATCGCCGAGCTGAATCCTTCGTGTTCCATCTGGTTCAGGCCGGCGATCGTGCATCCCCGCGGAGTCGTCACGCGGTCGATCTCGTATTCGGGGTGGTTCTTCGCAGCCAGGAGCAGTGTCGCCGCGCCCCTCGCCGTCTGGGCGGCGATGGCGAGCGCTTCTTGCGAATGGAAGCCGATCTCGATTCCGCCCTGCGACGCCGCCCGGATCGCGCGCAGGAAGAAGGCGACGCCACACGCCCCCAACGCCGTGGCGGCGATCATCCCGGCCTCCTCGATGACCTGGGTCTTGCCGACCGTCTCGAAGATCGACTCCGCGACCTCCAGCGCGGACGCGTAGCGCGCGTCGGCCGCCAGGCAGGTCATCGACTCGCGCACTGCGATCGCCGTGTTGGGCATGGCGCGCACGATGGCGACTCCATCGCCGACCTTCCGCGCGATTTGACGCGTGCCGACCCCGGTCACCACCGAAATCACGGTGTGACGCCCTGGCGCGAGCTCGGGCGCAATTTCTTCGAGCACGTGATCCATGTGCTGCGGCTCGACGGCCACGAGGATGACGTCGGCGCCTTTCACCGCGCGGCGATTGTCCGGCTCGAGGACGAAACCCCGCGCCTTCAATTCTCCGAGGAGTTCGACTCTGCGGCGGGTGAGCGTGATGTGCTCGGGCCGAAAACGTCCGGAATCCGCCAGGCCGCTCGCAATGGCCACGCCGATGTTCCCCGCGCCGATGATGGCGATACGAGGTGTGTTTCCCATGGTTACCTCTCTGGTTCGAAGACCGGCCAGTCTAGCATGAAACCCGCGGCGCAGCATGACGGCCACAAAAAAGGAGGGGCGCCCGGTCGCGGGCGCCCCTCGTTGCGAATCTCCTGACGGAATCGACTAGTTTGAATCGAATCCGGTCAAGGGATGGATCTGGAGGTTGCCGCCGATCGGATAGCCCCAGACCTGATAGATCACGGCGCTGTTCGGATCGGTGGTCGCGCGAATCGTGATGCGATAGAAATCCGGGCAATCGCAATCGACATCCTCGACGCTGCCGTTCAAGCCGAAGCCGTCCTTCGGGCAATTGTGCAACCCGCCCTTGCCGCGCCCAGGCTCACCGGCGTCGTCGATGTTCACTTCGAACCAGTGGAGCGACTCGCCGACAACGACATTCGCCGCCAGAATCGCCGACGGGTTCTTCATGGCGTGGAACAAGCCCACTCCCCAGAAATCAATCTGGTGGGCCGGCGCAGGGCGCGCCGGATCACAGAAGCCCGGATCGCTGCACTCGATGCGGTCGATCTCGGTTCCATCCGGCGCACTGTGCGTCCCGCCGTGGAATGAGAAGCTGCCGCTCGGCCCGCTGTGGTTGTTGTGCTCCCACTCACCGGCTGGCTGCGGCGGCAGCGCCGTGTTGGCGCCGGCCTGGCCGCCGAACGTGTAGCGCTCGTTCACGCATTTCCCGACCAGGGTCGAACCGTCCCACTCGCCAAACTCGTTGACGCCGCCGCCCGTCACGCGGCACCCGGCGGCACCGCAGATACCGGCGTCCTTAACACGGAGCGGCTTGTCGCACTCGACCAGAAAGCAGTCCGTGCAACCATCGGGTCCGACGTCGCTGTCGAGGCCGTCGCTGGTTCCCACGTCCTTCGGCGACCACTGGTAGCCGTCGGGTAAGGTAAAGCAGAGCTTGTAGCGGCCCGAGGGGAAGTCCGTAAATGAGTAGTTACCGACGGCGTCGGTGGTCGTTGTCGCCTCGAGCTCGCCGGTATCGCAGTTGTAGAGTTTCACCTCGATGCCCGCGACATTCGGCTCTTCCTTGTCCTGCAAGCCATCACAGTCCGTGTCCAGCCACACCCGGTCGCCGACCGTGGTGGCGCAATCGGTGGGCAGATCGTCCACCGAAAGACTTGGACTGGTGACGGTGGTGCGTGTGGCCGCGTCGTTCGGACGGTCAGAGCGCGAACAGCTCCACACAAGTGCAGCGATGATACTTATGGTACACAACAGCAAAATTCGCGCATGCCAGCGCATAGTTCGTTCCTCCTAGCTAGGGGGCAGAGATAGTTGGAGGGGGGGCAGTAATACGGGATCAGCGGCCTCGCCCTCGATTTAGACTCTCGGTTACCCAACGAGTCTATCATCAACCGGGCGCGGGATGCGAGACCAAAAAACGACCTCGTGGCGTCGGTACGCCTCAAACCCCACCCGGGCGACTACCTGGCAAAGTTGAAAGCGATCCCGAGGCCGTTCTGGGTCATGTCGTACTTGAAGTAGTCGCGGCCGGAACCGGTGACGCGATCGAGGCTCAGGACGCGATACCCGATGCCCATCGAAAAGGTCTCGGTAAGCTCGTACCCGGCGTTTCCGAACCCGGCGACGTCCGACCCGCCGGCACCGATGTCGGCGCGGACCGAGGCGACCAGGCGCCTGGCGAGGTGGGTGTGGAAGCGCGCCCCGACATAGAGGTCAGCCCACGTCTGGCTCGCCCGGTTCAACGCGGACTCCTGAAAGGCGGCGCCCGCTTCCATTGAATACAGGCGGCCGGCCAGCCAGGCGTCCAGCCTGGGAGTCAACCGATACGCGCCCCCAACCTCCCAGATCCATTGGACGTAGTCGAGGTCGACGTCGACCAGGCTCGCACCCACCTGGGCTTGCCTGACTTCTCCCAGATTCACGTACGCGATATCGGTCTGGATCGCGAATTTCGTCTGGCGCGCCTCGAAATACGTCGCCCCGGACGAAGTCGAGGAAGCCGGCCAGGTCGTTGAACGTCGCGTCGACCGGGAGGTCGGAGTCATCCGAAAAACCGATGGTGCCGTCGATCCCGGCCAACCAGGCATGAAAACCCAAGTCACTACCTGAGCCGGGCCCGGTAGAATTCTTCGGCGCTGGCGACCGCCCTCGCCATCCTTTCGCCAAACGGGTCCTTGCCATCCTTGCTCAACTTGGAATAGAGCACGCGGTGCATGACCAGATTCTCGGCGTCGCGTTCTTCGCTCTTGCCCTCTTGATCATGGCGCCGCGCAAACACGAGTTCCTCGTCGAAGTACCGCTCGTAGGTGACGAACAGGTCGTTTGTCGCATCGAGAAGGTCCTCCAACGCTTCCTTGGCAGGATCGCCCCACACCGCGAGCGCTCCCTGCTGGGCGAGCAGGAGATCTCCCCGGGCGTTGCCGACCCTGGCCAGACGCCTCTGGTACGATTGAGCTTCGACATGGACTTTGAATTCTTCGGGCCCCGCTGACGGCGGCTGCGCGATTCCTTCAACCGGAAAAATGAACCGGCTCCGCGCCTCAATCACCGCCTCGCGCAACGCGTAGAGCGCCTGCAGAACCTTGAGCGCGTTCTGATACTCGGTGGTTCCCCTCAATTGGCGACGCCACGCATTCACACCCAGGAATGCGACGAGCGCCGCAACGAGCGCCGAGACACTGACAATGAAATCGCCTGCCGACACAGTGGACTGATCGCCCCCATATCGGAAACCTGTATGGCCGTCCCGGGCCCGACAAGTCCGATTCCGCCGCGGTTGTGTCGCGCGACGACCCGCGTGGATACCGCCCGCCCTCCTGGGAAACAACTGGGAGCACTCGCAAAAAAGAAAAGGCACGATTGATGCAACCGAGGGGTCGCGACATGGAATCCGTCTATTCAAACTGGAAGGCGTTGCGAAACGGCGTGATCGTCTCGGTCGTCGTGCTCTACCTCGTGGAGCCGACGATGAGGCTGGCCCTCGACGTGATCCCCGAATTCGGCGGCCGATTCTATCAAATGGTCTGGGACCGGGCTGCCCGACAGGCCGCACTGGGTGGACAGTATCTGGACTTCGCTCTCCTCGCGGTAGCGTTCTCGGCCGTGGTGGGAGCCGTCATTGCACGCTTCGCCGCCGATGCCGGGTTCACCCGGATTTTCCGACGGAGGGGACGAAAGAATTCTGCAACGGCGCCCGGGTGGTCGGATCCGAGAATCGTGCTCCTGCTCTTCATCGTTTGCACCCCCGCCGCGGCCACGACGCTGCTGGTGGATTTTGCCGCGCAGCAGATGAAGCTGTCCTTCTACCAGCGCCTCGCGGTCCTCGCGCCGGCGGTGTCGGAGGAATCCGAAGAAATCCTGCGGGCGAAGTTTGCGGGCCTGCGGGATCTCAGCGACTATCACAGCTTGAATGCCGACCTCGACCGGCTGGCTCGTGAGATGAACGTCGACGTCCCGGCGCCCCTGCTATAGGCCTCGCAGCTCAAACGTTCTCCGTGGTTCGCTTCAGCTCGCGCGAATGCTGGTAGAGCTCATCCGGTGTCATCTTCTTGAGGAATACCATCCCGCGGGTCGCGCGAATCAGGGCACTGGGGTGCTCGTAGAAGTGCTCACTCCCCAGGCACGTCTTGACCATTTCGTACTGCTCCACCTGGATGCGCTGCGCCAGCTCCGAGAAGGGTCCGTCGTGCTCGTAGCTCGGAAACGACGCGTCCTTCTGCGAGACGAACGTGTTCATGAAGGCGCTGTGCTGGAGGGCGAACATGTTCAGCGAGACCGGGACGAACAGGTCCGCTTCGGCGGGGTGGAAACGGTACCAGACGTTACGATAGCCGAGGATCGTGATCTCGCGCGCTCCGGTTTCCTCTTCGTACAGCTTGAGAGACTCGCTGACGGCCTGGAGCGCCTTGTAGTGGGTGTCCGGCCCGCTCGCCTCCGGGTCCAGCGCGAGGGTGATCACGTCGGGATTCACCTCGCGCAGCAGTTCCAGAATCGGCGGCACATCGCGATCGCGCGTCGGCTCGTCGGTGAAGATTTCTCCGGTGTAGAATCCCAGGCGCAGGTGCCGGACCGACTCGCCTCTCCAGCCGAAGTATCCCCATAGACATTCGGCCTCCCACTCCCGGCACATCCCCTTGAGCCTCTGAATATGGTCGAGGTCTTTCTGGCCCGGGTATTCCGTCTCGAAGTAGTAGATCAATTCGTCGACGCGGTCCTTGATGCTTGCCGGGTCGGTCTCGTCGTAGACCTCCACCAGGTTGCGGTATAGCCTTCGCATCTCGCCGTCGTCCCGCCTCGTCCGTAGGTTGGCCGCGACTCCGTCCAGGTACTGCCACACGTCGCCGTTACGAGAGGCGTCGTTGGCCGGGTCGAAATACCCGTCCGCGTTGAGCGCCGCGAAGGGTTCGGAGTCGATGAATTCCTTGAGCTTCTTCACCTGCCTGAGCATGAACGCGTTGGTCACGGCCGTGAAGCCGCTGGTGAGCGCCGAGAAAAAGTGGCGCGTGCTGTGCTCCCGGACGTGGCGCACGATCAGCGGCAGGCATCCCAGGATGAGATCGTCGTGGTGCGGTTCGGTGTGGAGAAAAACGGCGTGTTTGAACGTCTTCGTGCCCGCCTCCATCTTCTTCTGGAGGCGCCGTGCGACGCGGTCGCACACGCCGCGCACGTTGCCGATCCCCTTGTCGAGGAGCGCCGCGGTGACCGGATGCTCGCGAAAATCGTCTTCGGTGAGGAACGCGATCCGCGTCTGCCTCGACAAGGAGAGGTCGATCACCGCCTTCTCGACCTGGGCTTCGTCCACGGTGTCCGCCGCGATCAGCGCCGCCAATTGCCGCGCTTCCAGGCTCCGGGCCGCCCCCCGCGTGAGGTAGAAGCGGGCGTTGGGCAGCGCCTGCAGCGCCGAGGCGGGGTAGCGAATGTGTCGCTCGTTCTGGATCGCGTCGCGCACGATCCCGGCCTTGGCCTCACCGGCCGCGATGACGATCGCCGTGCACCCGGGATTGTAGGTGATGGTCGCCAGGCCCACCGTGATCACGAGGCGCTTTCTCGCCACTTCGATCCCGCCGAGGTCCGCGGCCGCGGCGGCCTGGGTCTCGTAGTTCACGGCGCTCAACCGGGTGGTGGAGTACAAGTCCGATCCGCGCACGTTGAAGCCGATGTGGCCGTCCGGTCCGATGCCGCCAAGGAAGAAACCGATGCCGCCGAGGTTGCGGATGCGCTCCTCGTATTCCGTGCACCACTCGTCGATCTGCTGGATGACTTCTTTCTGAATCTCCTCGCGACTCGAGTCGGCCACCCGGTAGCGCAGGCTCAAATCTACCTCGTCGTCGGGCCACACATCCCCCAGGCTCCGGCCCGGGGGCAATCCGATGCGGCTGCCGTCGATGAGGAGCGCGCGGGCGGGATCCAGTCCGAAGCCTTCGATGTAGTAGCGGGTGACATAGTAATGGAAGCTGTTGTGGTGCAGCGGATTCATGGGGTAGAACTCGTCGATCTGCACGAAACGCAACCCCTTGAGGTCGCACACCGCACCCGGGTCCACGCCGCGCTCCGCCAGTTCGCGCTGGATGGCCGGCTGCCCCCAACCCCTGAGGAAACGCTTCACCTCCTTGATGAAGTACTCGGGGGTCTTGCCGGTCGGCAGCGCGATGACGCCTTCCGGGTTCTGCTGCACCCACTCGATAAAACGCAGCGCGGCGAGCGTCCCCAGGTCGGGGAAGGAATCCACGACGATGACGCCGCATTTCTCGGAAGGAGCGTAGGTGAGACGCTCTCCCGTCAGTTCCAGCGCTCGTTGTTCAACCCGTGAGTTCATGGCTCCTTCCGCCGGGCATCTTAGCAAGAACTCCGCGGCGACTCACCCACGCGTTGCGCGGCGGCGAGGCGCCGGCGAGCATGGCACGATTCCCGTGGCCGCGGCCACATGGTTCGGCTATAGTCGGGCTTCCGGCTTCGGGGCGCCGCCTTGGATGCACCCCGGTTCCGTTGCCGGCGACCCTCCCAGCCCCGCTCCGCATCCCTGGCGGTTTACGTCGAGACACGACCGTCGTGTCGGCCGGGAGCGTGCGCGGTCCCTGGTACACATGGACAGCTTTACTACTGGTGATGCCTGACCGATCCTCACAAGGTACGAAGCCCGGCCCGCGGCCGCCGGAGCCCACGCCCGGCACCGTCTCAGGAGTCCTGGAGGTCGTCGAGCGTCGCGGCGGATTCCTGCGCAGCGTCGAACGGTCGTTCCACCCGGATCCCGGCGATGCGTTCGTGTCGCCGCAGCTGATCAATCAGTTCGGTCTGGTCACCGGGGCCGTGGTGTGCGGTCCCGTCCAGGCGGCGAAGCCGAGCCCGAAGCTCACCGACGTCGAGTCCGTGTGCGGATTGTCGCCGGACGCGTACCGCACGCGAGCGCCATTTGCCCAACTCCAGGCGATCAACCCGGACCGGCGCTTCCATCTCGGCGTCGGCGGCAATCCGTCCATGCGCATCGTAGACCTGGTGGCCCCGGTGGGCCGGGGCACGCGCGGGCTCATCGTCGCCCCGCCCAAGACCGGCAAGACACGCCTGCTGGAAGAGCTCACCATCGCCATCCACGCCGACGCGCCGGAAGCGCGCATCGTGGTCCTGCTCATCGACGAGCGCCCGGAAGAAGTGACGCATTTTCGCCGCCAGGTGCCCGCCGAAGTACTGGCCAGCAGCAGCGACCAGGCCGTCGAGAAACACGTCCACCTCGCCAACATGTGCATGGCCCAGGTTCGTTGCGAGCTGGAGTGCGGGCACGAGGTGGTCGTGATGGTGGACAGCATCACCCGCATGGGACGAGCGTTCAACCAGCACGGCTCGGGGTCGGGTCGGACCATGAGCGGCGGGCTGGATTCGCGGGCGCTGGAGATCCCGCGTAAGTTCTTCGGGATGGCGCGCAACGTGGAGAACGGCGGCTCCATCACCGTGATCGCCAGCGCGTTGATCGAGACCGGCTCGCGCATGGACGACATGATCTTCGAGGAATTCAAGGGAACGGGTAACAGCGAGATCGTGCTGGACCGGTCGCTGGCGGACTCGCGGGTGTTTCCCGCGATCAACCTCCGCGGCACCGGGACGCGCCGCGACGAGCTCCTCTATTCCGCGGCGGAGATGAACGCGATCAACAAGCTGCGCCGCCGGATCCTCGACATGCCCCCGCCGCAGGCGATCGAAACGCTGCTCAAGCTGCTGGAACAATTCCCGACCAACGAGGACCTGCTGAAGAGCCTCGCGTGAGCCCGGGCGAGCTAGCGGAGCACGACGAACTTCTGCGTGACCGCGCCCTGCCCACTCTCCAGACGGAGGAAATACGCGCCCGAAGCGAGCCGCGAGGTGTCGATGGTCTCGAACCGGACTCCGGCTCCAATTGACGAAGACGAATACGAAAGTACCCGGCGCCCTCTGACGTCGTACACGTGCACGGCCACCGCGCCGCCGTCGTCCACAGCGTATTCCAGCGACAGGGCGTTCTTGGTCGGGTTGGGCGCGAGCGTCAAGATGACGGGTTGTGCCGGCACCTGCGAAGCGGCCACCGAGTCGACTTCCTCGTGGAGAATCCACTGGTCCGGATCGATGGTAATGGTCTTCGGGCGGGATGACACCGTGAACTCAAAGACCTGGGTCCGCTGGCTGTTGCGGACACGCACGCGCTCCTCCCCATCCACGGTCCGAACCGAAATATCCAGCGGCATCTCGAAGACGGCTACGTTGGACTGGGGCATTTCCTGCGTCTGCCAGACCGTGACCCACACCCGGTAGCCGGAGCCCTGCGGCAGCCAGCGGGCGCCGAGCCGGTACGAAGGATGGCCGGTGCCATCGGTCACCCACTGCTTGAAGAAAACATCGAGATCGAGGCCGGATTCCGTTTCCGCAACCCGATGGAGATCGTCGGTCTCCGCCACACCGTAGCGCACGGATGGCTCCGAAGCCCAGGCTGAGAGGATGTTCCGGAACGCCTGCTCCCCGACGACATGACGGAGCATGTGCAGAACGACCGCACCCTTCGCGTAGACGCGCCTGCCGTCGAACATGTTGTTCACGCTGGTGGTGTCCTGGAGCACCAGTGTCCCGGTCGCGGCCAGCGCCGTCCAGTAGCGTGCGGCGAGAACCACCTCCGCATTCCCGGGGTACACGGAAGCCCGCTCCTCCCAGTAGATGATCTCCGCGTACGTTGCCAGCCCTTCGCTCAACCACACATGCGGCCACTGCTTCGGGGAGATGCTGTCTCCGAACCACTGGTGCGAGAGTTCGTGCGACACCAGCCCCACGTCCGAGCCACCAAGCGAAGCCATCGTCTGGTGCTCCATGCCACCGCCGAAGGTGAACTCGGCATGCCCGTATTTCTCATTGGGGAACGGATACGGTCCGAACCAGTCCTCGAACACGGCGAGCATGTCGGCCACGGACGCCCATCCGGCCGGGAGGTCCGAGTTGGTGTCGTTGTAGACCAGGTGGACGAGGGGCAATGAGAGCGGGCCGAAGCGGGCTTCGAGCGCGGCCGGCCGGTCGTAGGTCCCCTGGTAGGTCACGTAGTCGCCTATGGCAACGGAGACGAGATAGCTCGAAACCGGGTAATGCGACACCCACTCGTACGTCGTCATTCCCAGCGCGGAGGATTCGCGCTCCAGGACCCCCTGCGACCCGACCCGGTACAGCGACGGAACCGTGACCGATACGCGGACTGAATCCGCCTTGTCCGACGGATGGTCCTTGCACGGCCACCATTCGCGCGCCCCGTAGGGCTCCGAGAGACTCCACGCGAGTCGCTGGCCGTTGCGCGTCCCGAAGAAGAAGTTGCCAAGCCCGTCGACTAGCGGCCTGCCACCATAGGTGACGTCGACGGCGACGGCACCCCCCACGGCCACGGACCCGCCGAGGTCGATGTTCAGCGCGGCGCCCGGGTGGGAGAAAGCGAGCGGGGTTCCGTCGGAACGCGCGACGGCCGTCACCACCATCGAGGGGGCGAGGTCGAGCGTCATCGTGGACATCGACGCACCCACCACCGTGCCCGCGACGCGCACAACACCCGCGATCGTATCCGTGGTGAAGTCGGGCGCGATGTGCAGGTGATAGAAAGTGACGTCGAGGTTGGGGCTCGCGACGGACACGGGGCTTCGGTGCGCGCGCGTCGCCAGGGCGGACTTGGCGGCCGCGCAACCGGCCGCGCCGTCCCCCGCGGCCTGGGGCACGGTTGGCCCGCCGGCGAGCTGAGCGCGGGGGGTCGCGGTCCACAAGGAGCCCGCTGCCAGCAGGGCCGTGATGACGGCGCGGTAAATGAAACGGTGCATGGAAGCAGCGGCCGCGGCGCGTTCATTATGGAAGCTTTTGAGCCCGGCGGCAATCCCCGAATTCCGGGCCAACCGCTCTCAACTGCATCTCGATCGACGGAGACACGTCCACCAACGACACCGTGGTGCTCATGGCCAGCGGGGCGGCCGGATCGCGCGTTCGCTGAACGGGGCGCGGCACTGCCCTTCGATGCCGGCCGGGTGCACCGTCGAATGAGCGAACCCGTCTACGAGATTCGAATCAACGTGGGGAGTGGCCCCGGCACCGCCCGCTTTCTTACCACCGACCTCACGTCGGAATACGTCCGTATCAACGCCGACTACTCGACGTAGCCGGGCCGTGTTTACCGGCTGAAAGCCCGGCCCAGATCACGCTTCGGCCGACATATCGCTGCCAGAGTTGCGACAACCTGCACATCCTGCTCACGCGAGTGGGAGTCCGGCGCGATATCGTCGAGCGAGACCATCCCGACGACGTGCGCATCGTCATCGACGATGGGCACTCGCCGAATCCGTTTCGCGGCCATGAGCCGTTCCACCGACTCGATGGAGTCCTGCGGTCGGGCCGCAACCACCTTCATCGACATGGCCTGGTCCACGTGGATGCCCCGCAGGGGAAGCCCTTCGTTATGCGCGGCCACGCAGATGTCGCGATCGGTGACGATCCCGGCGAGATGCCCGCCTTTCCCGATGACGGGGAGGACGCCGCAGTCCCTTTCGAGCATCAACTTGACGGCGGTGTCCAGCGTGTCCGCGGGTCGGCACGTCGCCACCGACCGCGTCATGAGTTCATCGATACGCATTTCAATCCCTGCCTTGCGCGGCCTTGTACAGTAGTTCTCCTGGCTGCGCGGATGCCGCGTCACACGGAACTCGCCAACCCGACGACATGTTTCACGAAATCGGCCTCGGTCAGAATCCCGACCAGCCGGCCTCCATCGACGACCGGCAGGCACCCGAGCTTGTTGTCGAGCATGAGCTGCCCGGCGTCTGCAATATCCATGTCCGGCTCCGCGGTCTCCGGGTCCGTGATCATGATCGACCGGACGTCCTTCTTCTTCAGCAGCTGTCTCATCTCCGCGAGCGGGAGATCCGCCGCGGCGTGAAGCACCTGTCGGACCAGATCCCGGTGCGACACCAGGCCGACCACCATCTTCTCCTCGTCGACCACGGGCACGTGCCGAATATGAATGTCGTCCATGAGGTCAGCAAGACGGGCCAGGTCTTCGCCGGGACGGATGCTATACACCTTCTCCGTCATCAGATCGCTCACCAGCAATGTAGACATGATTCACCTCCATCGTGGCTACGACCGCGGGCCCGCCGCGGTCACCACGTCATGAGAAGACGCCACGACCCTCGAGAGTTCGAGGTATCGGCAAAACCAGTCCGCGGCGCGCAGCGCGGCCTCGTCCAGCGTTCCCGGCTCCTCGAAAAGATGCGAGGCACCGGGGACGATCGAGAGTTCTTTGACCCCCGGGATGGCATCGTACGCATTGTGATTGAGATCGAGCACGATGGTGTCCATCGCGCCCACGATGAAGAGCGTCGGCGCGCTCACCCGTCGAGCGGATTCCATGGCGAGGTCGGGGCGCCCGCCCCGAGACACCACGCACGCGATTCTGCTCCCGAGCTGCGCCGCCGCAATCAGCGCCGCTGCCGCGCCGGTCGAGGCTCCGAAATAGCCAATGGGAAGTCCCCTCGCCTCGGGCCGCGCGCTCAACCACTGGGTAACGATGGCGAGCCGCCGGCCGAGCAGGCTCACGTCGAAACGATTCTCGTACACGCGATCCTCTTCCATCGTTAGCAAATCGAAGAGCAGCGTTCCTATGCCGTGACGATGCAGTATCTCCGCGACGTGCCGGTTGCGCGGGCTCAAGCGGCTGCTGCCGCTCCCGTGGGCGAAGACAACGATCCCCTTCGCTCCCGCCGGCACCGAAAGATCGCCGTGCAGCGTTACGTCCTCGACGTTTATCGATACCGGAGGGTCAAGCACCTCGACCGCCGTTCCCTTGCACTTGAGCAGAGCGATGACTTCGTCATCGCTCACCTGCGGGAATTCGTCGAAGAACTGTCCGACGGAATAGAAATCCGGCGGCGTGGCCAGGCAGACCACCTCGTCGGCAAAGGGGCGGATCTTCTCGACGTTCTCCGGCGGCGCCACGGCCACCGCGGCGATCAGCCTTTGCGGTTTCTGCTCCCGGGTGGATTTCAGCGCCGCGATCATTGTCGACCCGGTCGCAATTCCGTCGTCGACGACGATCACGATCCGGCCGTGGGCGTCCACGGGGGCGCGCGCCATCGTGTAGGCTACGCGCCGGCGTTTGAGCCCATCGATCTGCGTCTTCTTTTCCTTTTCCAGATATGCCTCGGTGGCGCCGACGCGCTGTGCATGCGCGGTGAGGTAGACGCGCCCGTGCTCGTCGATCGAGCCGATCGCCAGCTCGGGCTGCGTCGGCGCTCGCAGCTTGCGCACCAGCACCACGTCGAGCTCGCCGTGCAGCGCATCGGCAATGGTCCTACCCATCACGGTGGCGCCACGCGGAATGGCGAGCACGAGCGGATTCTTGCCGCGGTACTGGATCAATCTCTGTGTGAGGTACTGCGCTGCCTCCTCTCGATCGCGGAATTTCATGGTTCTCACTCCTCCACGCCAGCGCGGGAGCGCTGGTGTTGTAACTCGACGGTTCGCGCCTGGGGTCCCTTTTCCCCCTCCTCTTCGGAAAAGGTCACCCGTGTGCCGATCTCGAGCCGATCGAACCCGTCCTCCAGGACAGCGTTTCTGTGAAAGTAGATCCGGCGCCCGTCCGGCGCCTCCAGGAAGCCATAGTCGGCTTCCGGGTACAGGTTCGCCACCTGCGCAACGGACGGAGGCTCGTGGTGTTTCACCGCGCCGCGCCGGCGGCGGCTCTGGTCCTCCAGCCGCCGCCGGGCGGCATCGAATGCGTCGCGGATCGCAATGAACACGTCCTCATGGGCGTGCTTCATGGCCGGATCCCGTCCGACAACGACCTCCGCACCGGGCACCGTCATGTCGATTCGCACGTGAAACAGCCGCCCCTCACGATGATACCGATGTGGATTCTCGATGATGACGCGGCAACTGATGAGTTGGGGGGCGAATTTCTCCAGCGCCTCGGCTCGCTCGCGGACATATTTCGTCACGAGTTCGGCCTGTTCGACGCCGCGATAGGTAACCTGCAGCGGGATCTTCATAACGGCCCCTCCGGAAGCCCTAGTTGATTGGAATCTCCTTGACCTGAGTTGGTTTGACTTTCGACTTCGCGAGAACCAGGTTCAACATTCCGTCGCGGAAGTTCGCCTGGATCTTCGACTCGTCGACTTCCTCCGGCATCGTGAAGCGACGGAGGAACTTCCCGCAGCTCAGCTCGTGCCGGTGGAACCTGACCCCTCGCTCTTCCTTCTCCTCGTTGCGTTCGCCCTGAACGACGAGAACGCCGTTCTCCATGTTCACCTTGACGTCCTCTTTCTTGACGTCCGGGAGTTCCATCCGAACCCGGTACTCTTTGTCGTCCTCGGTGACGTTGCACGACGGAACCCAATCGGCAAGGTCACCATCCCACTTCGTGAGTCCGAACAACCGGTTGACTCGAGTTCTGAGCTCGTCGATCTCCTGGAACGGATCCCACGTTTCCGACCTGCGTGTGAGTTGCATTGCAATCACTCCTTTCGTTTCCGGTGGGGGTCCCGGGATCGTTGCCGGAACCCCCGCTACTCGTAATTTAGTCAACAAAGAGACAAAATGCTCTTAAATATAGCTCGCCGGATTATCCTGATAACTGATTAAGTTGCATTATGATAGACGTTCTGGCCGGCTGCGCGCTGAAAAATGATGCACGTGCATCATGGCGGGGCCCGGCGGGAACGTGCACCTATAAGAGTGCAGGGATTATTCGTTTAATAAGGAGGCACATCATGTACGGACGGAAGGTTTCGTTTGAGTTGAAGCCCAATTGCTTGAATGACTTCAATCGTCGCCAGGAGACGGACGTCGTTCCGATCCTGCGCAAACAGAAGGGCTTCCAGGAAGCCATTACCATGGTAACGCCGGACAAGAAACGCGTCGAGGCGATCAGCCTCTGGGATCGGGTCGAGGACGCGGAGGCGTATGATCGTTCCAGCTACAAGGATGTCGTCAAGCTGTTGGCGAACGTCGTGGAGGGAACGCCGAAAGTCGAGACCATGGAAGTGGCAACGTCGACAATCCACAAGGCAGTAGCCCGGTAATCGCGCGGGTCGTCTGTTTGCAAGAACGGGGTGGGTCAATGGCCCGCCCCGTCTTTTTTGCGGCTTCGGGTGGACGGTTTCAGAATCCCGAGTGGAGCGCCCGAATTGCGGCGAAAGAAAGTGCCCCCACGATGGCCGCCGCCGGAATCGTGAGGACCCAGGCCCAGACGATCCGGCCCGCCACCCCCCATCGAATTCCCGAAAGCTTCGTGGTCGCGCCGACGCCGATGATCGACCCCGTAATCGTGTGCGTGGTCGAAACCGGTATGCCGCTGTGGGTCGCGAGAAAAAGGGTGAAGGCCCCGGCGGTCTCAGCGCAGAAACCGCCCACGGGTTTGAGCTTGGTGATCTTCATCCCCATGGTTCGCACGATGCGCCAGCC
>Ga0184629_10000540_pt1 | contig 16782 bp, 11 predicted proteins | sample PLM4_32_b1_FD_133158 | JGI IMG/M metagenome (GOLD analysis project Ga0184629, IMG submission 133158) | Groundwater sediment microbial communities from an aquifer in East River, Colorado, USA - PLM4_32_b1 | ecosystem: Environmental > Terrestrial > Soil > Riparian zone | place: USA: East River... | reverse complement strand
CACGTTTTTTCTTACATGGCCGTTTAGTCAGCGATGGGGGTTTAGTTTATTTACGCATTATTTCCGAATTTCAAGGTTTTAGACTCTGTGGAGCGCATTAAGACATACTTTTTTATCCTTTTTCTTTTTACGGCTGCCCCTTTGGTAGCTCAAAAGAAACCAGATACTCCTATTCCATCCAGCTTTCCTGACAGCGTACGGGCTGTCTTGGAAAAAACACACAATGCAGATGCCGATGCCGTCGGGACCAGCTTTGCTGCTGCATGGGGAAGCCTGGGCACTGACCAGCAGATTGTTGTTCAAAAGCAGCTGCAGACCATGAAGAAGAAGAAATATCCTCTTCGTCCACACCTGGTAAATTACTTTGGCGCCATTGCGAATGCTGTTTCCATGGAGCATGCTGATCCTACGAAGATTTCCGGCTTTCTTAGGGTAGCGGGACAAGTGATGGAAAGTGAGTCTTCCTCAAACGTGTCGAACTTTCTGGGGGTAAGCAGAACTTTTTTCCAATATCATGCACTGCATTATGAAAAGTCTTTTCGTCTATTTGCCCGGGATGATGATTATACTTTTGATTATATAGCACCGACGCCAGCGCTGGATTTAAACGATACCACAAGCACATCTTCAACGGATGGACAAAATTACAATGACCCAGCACCTTCTACTAATTATACTGATCAACCCGTCGATTCGGCATATGTAGAGGCCCCGTTGTGGATGAACCCTCCACCACAACCTTTCGCAGAGGGTGCAGTAATTCGCTTTAGCCGTGTAACGTTGAATTTTGTAACGAAGTACGATTCAGTATTTTTAAAAAATACAAAAGGGATAATGTCGTTCCGTTCAAATCTATTCATCGGCGAAGAAGGAAGTTTTGATTGGTCCCCTGCAGGATTGAGCGCGGATAGTGTAATTTGTAATATTGTAGCCTATAATTTTAGTATTAAAAAAGCGGAATTAAAATCTGATCTTGTAAAGTTAAGCTACGTAGGAAAGACGCCAGGTTTTATACCGGGAACATTTGAGTTCAGGTCGGTTGCCCGTGAAGATTCTGTACCTTCAAGTTATCCTCGCTTCCGATCTTTCCAAAGTTCGCTTGCCGTTCAAGGTATCGGCGATGAAAACGTTAAATATAGAGGGGGCTTTTCCCTCAGCGGGAGCAAAATTTCCAGCGCCTCGGTTACGGGCGAGCCCTCGACCATAGAGGTATATCACAACGGTGAAAAGAAATTTACCGCGCGGTCATCAGATTTTGAATTTTCTGATTCTACCATCGTAGCCCAAAAATCCACTATCAACATTCCTATTGAGAGTGATTCCATTACCCACCCATTGGTAAGGATGAAGTACACCTTTGGAGCGGACAGCATGCAACGGCTTCTGCTGCAAAAGGATAAAGGATACATGAAACACACTCCTTATTCTGCCACCTTCTTCAATATTGATTTTGCTGCAGATGTGATCAAGTGGGACTTATATTCTGATAGTTTGAACATCCTCACCGATGGTGGGCGGAGCACCGTACCGTTGATTATTGAATCCATCGACTTTTATGATCCAGAGGATTTCAGGTTGCTCAGTGGTAAGGGCTTTAGCTTTCATCCCCTGGCGCTGATAGCCAATTACTGTATGAAATATAATGTGCGCGAATTTTATTCCGGCGATTTGGCACAGTTTTCCAAGAAAGACATCCGTGATATCAAAGCAGCCATTGAGTTTTTAAGCGAAAAGGGCTTGATTACCTATTTTCCGAAGAGTGATTTGGTCCGTGTTAAAGAGAAGGCGATTTTGATTTATAAAGCCTACCGAGGTCAAATGGACTATGATAATTTGAAAATTCATTCAGTTATCGACAGTTTTCCAAATGCTACGCTCAATTTTCCAAAACGCTACATGATCGTACGGGGTGTCGAGGAATTTAAAGTGAGTGATTCCCTCAATGTTCGCATCGAACCGGACAGTAGTATAATTACCATCCTTCAAAACCGTGACATTAAGTTTGACGGCACGATCAATGCCGGTAATTTTGAGATCAGTGGCAAAGGATTTACACTAAAGTACGATAGCTTCTTTATCAGCCTTACCCATATCGATTCTGTTAATTTTTATGTCACGGAGACAAATGCAAGGGGGCAAACCACGCGAAGAAAAATTAATAATTCAATGGTTTCCGGTGATTCGACGGCTGCTGCTGTTGGCGGGTTGGGTGACCAGTCAAAGTCTTCAGGAACATTATTTATTAGTAAAGCCAATAATAAATCGGGCAAACAAAAGGTGGCCCATTATCCACGGCTTGATGCGACATCAGGTGGTGTAATCTACTTTGATCGGGAAGAAGTACTAGGGGGGGTATACGACCGTTCGATGTTTTTTGTAGTTCCTCCTTTTGAACTGGATAGTTTAAATAATGCAGATCCGGCGTCCATAAACTTTGGGGGGACCTTTGCATCCAGTGGTATGTTTCCAATGTTTAAAGAAAAGTTGCATACACAGCCCGATAAATCACTTGGGTTTGATCATACGATTCCAAAAGGTGGTTATCAACTCTACAAAGGAGAGGGTAAAATGACCGGTGGTCTGACGATGAACAGCAGGGGACTTCGGGGAGCGGGTACCATTAATTACCTCGCGGCTACGGTCTCCTCCAGTGATTTTATTTTTTATCCGGATTCCGTTTTAGCAAAGGGAGCCGAAGCCAGTATCGCAGAAAAGCAATTTGGTGCAGTGACTTTTCCGGAAGCCTTGCTGACAGACTTTGAGATGAAATGGTATCCGAAGCTCGACCAGATGAAAATAAAAAACAGCAAGACTCCTTTTAGTTTTTATAACGCTTCGGCACAAATGCAAGGAACTGTTACTATTTCTAAGGAAGGAGTTGCTGGTGCCGGTAAATTAGAGACGCGAGGCACTGAATTGATTTCACGAAACATGAGCTTCAATTCCAAGGATTTTGGCGCGCGGCATGCACGCTTCAAGGTTAAGTCCCCTGATCCGGAAAAGCCACTCCTTCAAGGGAATGACATTCGCCTGAAGTTTAATCTCGAACAAAACTATGCAGACATCAGTCCCGAAACAGAAGGTGTGGCGGCGATAGCCTTCCCCTTTGCTCAGTTTAAAACATCCATCCCGAATATGCGCTGGGATCTTAATGCGCAGAAGATTACCATGAGCAAAGACCCTGATGTGCCACTGGAAAATTCATATTTCTATACTACCCGTAAAGACCTTGACTCGCTGCATTTTAATGCGGAAAAAGCCGAGTATGATTTAAAGACACAACAATTAAAAGTGAGCGGTATTCCTTTCATCATTGTGGCGGATGCCAAAATCACTCCTGAAAATAATGAGGTATTGATTTTGGAGAATGCAAAGATTGGAACACTAAAAAACACGACGATTATTCTCGATACGCTCAACGGTTATCACCGCCTTACGGAAGGCGTTGTGGATATCATTTCACGGAAGGAGTTTACCGGGTATGCTACCTATCAATATGTAAACTTCCTAAGTGATACGTTTGCCATCAAGATGACAGATTTTCATCTTGAGCCCATAACGCAAGTGGAACAGTCGCGAAGGTCGGCAAGAAAAACGTCATCTGTAGCAAGTATGCAGACCGTGGCTACCGGAGCGGTTTCAGATCGGGAAAATCTTGTGTTGGGTGCGGGTATGTTTTATAAGGGTGATATGATCATGTACGCAACACGGCCTGCCCTTCAGCTTGCGGGCTATGTAAAACTGGATATTAAAAAAATTAAAAATTACAACACCTGGATAAAATATGAGCAAACGGGTGATGAAACAGACGTTCTAATTGATTTCAATAATGCCATCACCGAAGAAGGGAAGCGCGTGAATGCTGGCTTGCACGTAAGCAATGCTGATAATGATCTTTACATCACTTTCCTGAATGATAAAAAATCAGATGATGACGAGGATTTCTTTTTGCCCCAAGGTAAACTATACTATGATACGGCATCGCGTGAGTTTAAAATAGAAGACATGGAGAAGGCTGCAGGCAATAAGCTCTCCGGAAAAGTATTTGCCTATAAGGATGAAACCATGCAAGTTCGGTTTGAAGGTCCGGTGAGCCTCTTTCAGGGAACTAAGGATTTTAGTGTTACAGCATCGGCGTTAGGTCAGGGGAATTTGGAAACGAACGAAATCAGAATGAATACATTCCTGATGTTAGATTCGAGTGTTCCTGTTCAGGCCTTTGATCTAATGGCAAAACAAATACAGGACGTTATAAAAAATGAAGGAGCGGACGAGGGGCTTGGCGATCAAACAGAATTACTCTATAAAATTGCTGATATCATCGGGGAACGCGCTGTGAAAGATTATGAACAACGAAGCTTGCAAGGGTATGTTTCGTTAGGAACTCTCCCACCACTGGCGAAACCGCTTGTTTTCTCGAATGTAAGCCTGAGATGGTCGCCGAAGCATAAAGCATTTTACAGTGAAGGCAAATTGGGCATGTCAAATATATCCCGGAATGACATAAATGGCTCTTTTGAAGGCTTCATGGAGATAAAGAAAAGTGAAGATGGTGCTCCGGTATTTCATGTTTTTATCAAAGCTTCTCCGGAGGCATGGTATTATTTTGGTCTTGAAGACAATCGGCTTTTAGTGCAGTCCTCAAATTCAGAATTTAATTCCATCATCTCAAAGAAAACCAACGCGGGCAAAGCCAAATTGGGAGAAGTAGCCTTCATTCCGGGGAGTGATGATGAAACCTTGGCTTTTATTAACCGCTTTCGTAAGGAATATTTCGATAATGATGTACCCTACAGCCTTGGCGAGGCGACCTCTGCCATTAAGAAAGGAGAGGAAGAGAAGAAGAAAACTGAGGATGATGGGTTCTGATACCACCAAAGCAAGGTAACGGGTAATCCATAATTTTTAAGCCGTAGCGATCACTGAATACCGGTTACATTGGACTTTTCACTTTTTACAGATTACTTTATCTCCTGCCGCCTCTTCATCACTTCGCGCCACGTAGTTAATAGTACGCCTTCTTGTTGCAGAAATTTTTTAAAGGCAGGGTCTGTCATCGCCAATAAATCTCCCTTTCGTTTTGTGCCTGAGTTGGAAATCATTTCAAAAATTTGAGTCGGCGAAGTGCAGTGCATAATCACCATCGTCAGACCTGGCTTCAACTCTTTTATGGTTTCTATGTATTTTGAAGTAGCAAACTTTTGTAAGCTATCAGCCCCTACATTTTTATCATGAGGATACTCCCATTCATAACTTACATTGTGCAAGTCATCTAATACGGGAAGGCCGGCCGTCCATAACATTCGGCCCATTTGCGATAGCTGGGCCCGCAATTCAGCGGATGCATTCAATTGTTTTCCAACCATGGTGATATGCCCGCCGGGCATCATTAGGGGAATTCTATTTTCGATCGCTATACGAACATAAAGTTCCATAAATTCCGGGGTGGCGAAAAGGGTTCCCATGTGTGAGTCAAGATGGGTGGGTTCAAATCCCATGCTTCGGGCACGTTCTAGTTGCGCATGAATCTCTGCATCCACTTCTTCGGGTTTAGCATGCTTTACTACATCTTCAACAGAAGACCATAAGGCTCCCTCCGAATCCACCAGACCGGGGGAAGAACGCTTGCCGGTAACAGGACCCCAGCGATAATTTGTCCACTCCGATGTTAATGTCAAATGTAAGCCTGCATCTACCGACGGATGTTCTTTCAGGTAATGCACGAACCCAGGCACCCAGGGGCATGGCATCATTACACTGACAGATGTAGCCACGCCTTTTTCCAAGGCTTGTATAGCCCCTTCGTTTGAATCCCACGACATGCCGGCATCATCAACGTGAAGAATAAGTACTTTGGCATCTTTTGGAAAGCCTAATTTTTCGGCATACGTTTGTTGTGCTTTCGATGTATGAATGGCACACGATAGTAAAAGAATAAGGGTAAGAGATTGTTTACTGATCATAGTAGGGAAATCGGACATCCTATTTGGAATTTTATTGAATAAAAGATAATCTTTCATTTGTGGGGCTCAAGGGAGTCTTAACGACCATAATTACAGTTAATATGTCTAAAAAAGGCTCATTCTTCATAATTTTTTATACACAAGTTGGATGTTCACCTCCCAAGGAATGCTGGATGAAAGGGTACCAGGTGTACGTGATATAATCAACTTTCTACAGACACTGTGATATAATTCATACCCATGGAAGTCATCTTCTCTATCCTTGCCATAATTGTTTTACTGCTCATCGTAAATCTTAAAAATTCAATTACGGCTAAATTTAATATTCTTCAACAGAAAATTGATGCGTTATTGGATGAATTGAAAAGATCCCGGAAAGAGCAATTACCTCTTCAAGAGGCTGAAAAGAAATCAATTTTGGAAGAAGAAATCTTTCCACATAGCGCTCCTACTATTCGGCCGGCTGTAGAGAAAGAAAAGGAAGAATTGAAAGTTCCGGAAATTAAGAAGGAAGAAATTAAGAAACCGCCGGAGACCATTACGTATCCGAACGTTATTTCTGCGCCTTCTTCACATCAACCCATCAGGCCGCCAGTTGTGCAACCACCAAGAACAAAAAAGCCGGGATTTTTTGAACGCAATCCCGATTTAGAGAAGTTTATCGGCGAAAACCTGGCCAATAAAATTGGTATTGGAATTTTAGTATTGGGTATCGGTTTTTTTGTGAAGTATGCTATCGACCAGAATTGGATCAATGAGATTGGTCGTGTATGCATTGGTATTGCCTGCGGCGGAATATTGCTGGGGATTGCACATCGTATGCGAAACACTTTTACGGGCTTTAGTTCAGTCTTAGTAGGTGGTGGGATTGCTATACTTTATCTAACCATCGCTATTGCATTTCATGAGTATGAGTTATTCAACCAGACGGCGGCTTTTATGTTGATGTTGATCATCACAGCGTTCACCGTGATCTTATCGGTGGGGTATGATCGGATGGAGCTGGCTATACTTTCTATTTTAGGTGGCTTTGCATCTCCGTTCATGGTCAGTACGGGGGAAGGAAATTATATCGTTCTTTTTACATACATACTTATTCTGGATGGGGGAATGCTCACATTAGCCTATTATAAGAAATGGAACCCTGTCAATATCATCTGCTATGTTTTTACGATTCTTATTTTTGGTTCCTGGTTGGGTTCAAAATTTGATGGTGAAAATGCTTCGATGATAGTAGGCGCAATTATATATGCAACACTTTTCTACCTGGTATTCTTTGCGATGAACATCGTCAATAACATTAAAGAAAAAACAACTTTTAAGGCAATTGAGATCAGTATGTTGTTAAGCAATACCTTTTTTTATTATACGGCTGGAATGGTGGCCTTAAATAATGTATATGGTGAAGACTTTAAGGGATTGTTTACGGCAGGGCTGGGTATCTTCAATTTTATTTTTGCTTATTTCCTTAATAAAAATGTTCGTGTTGATAAGAATCTTGTGTTCTTGTTAATTGGACTGGTGCTCACTTTTATAAGTCTTGCTGCACCTGTACAGTTAGAAGGGAATTACATAACCCTTTTCTGGGCTGCTGAAACCGTGCTGTTGTTGTGGCTCTCTCAAAAATCTGGTATACGGTTAATAAAGCTTGCCTCTGTCGTGATCATGGTGTTAATGGTGATCAGCCTGGTGATGGATTGGGAACAAATTTATTTTTACAACAATTCGGATCAAGCGATAAGAATCATTTTTAATAAAGGTTACATAACAAGCTTATTTGCGTTGGCTTCCATTGTGGGTACATTTTATTTGTTAAAGCAAGAGGATTCAGAAGATCGGAAATACATACAATTATATAAAACAATGCTCACCCTGGCCGGTGTGGGGCTCCTGTATGTCTCTCAGTTGCTGGAGCTTCGTCATCACTTATTTGCGTATGGCGTCGACTATACGGCCCAAAATATCATAATAGGTAGCTATAATATGGCATTTATACTCGGATTGCTCCTGGCTGAAAAGAAGCTGATCATTCCTGAAGTTGCCGAAAAGGCTTTTGCGTTTTGGGGCGCACTAGCAATTTTACTGTATCTTTTTTTTTACCACCAGGAGATTATCATTACGCGAAATGATTTCTTAAGTTCTTTAGCCAAATCCACCGGGTTTTTCTTTCATTATGTATTGGTTGTACTTTTGCTCATAGTGACTGCCTTAAGTTTAAAAAAGATGCAGGGATTGAGAGAGTTTAATATTCAAACCTACAATCTGTATTCGTGGTTTTATATCTTTTTCTTTGTGTTTATCGCAAGTGCGGAATTAGATCACATTGTTTTACTGTCGGCTTATACATCGGATGAATCGATCGGCCACATTTTGACGCAGAATCATAAAATCGGGTTTCCTATTCTCTGGGGAATGACTTCCTTTGTCCTCATTGCCATCGGGTTGAAGTTGAAGAAAAAACATCTTCGGGTCATTTCATTGACACTTTTTCTGATCACACTGTTAAAACTGTTCATCGTAGACATTAGGGGGATTTCTGAGGGAGGCAAAATAGCAGCTTTTATTTCACTGGGCATTCTTTTGCTAATTGTATCCTTTATGTATCAACGGTTAAAGAAGCTTCTGTTGGCCGATGAGATAGCTATTGAAAAGAAAAATGAAGTATGAAAGTAACCATAATTTTCATTGCTGTTTTTTGCAGTGCCGTTTGTGTGTTGGGCCAGTCCTTTACGGGTGAAGCATCGTTGCCAACTGTCAATGAAGATGGTTTTTACAGAATATTTATTTCCCCGGATGCATCAGTTCACCTGAATAGGGAATTTACAAATATCAGGATTTATGATGGGCAGGGAAAAGAAGTTCCTTTTTTGTTCGAGGAGGAAAGATCCAATCGCTATGCAGAAGAATTTAAGGAGTATGAAATTCTGGAGAAGAAGCAGAATGAAGGCTGTTGCACTACTTTGATGCTTCACAATCCTGATCAGAACCTGCTGAACAACATTAACCTGATCATTAAGAATGCTGATGTTACAAAAGAAGCCATTCTTTTGGGGAGCGATGATAAGCAACAATGGTTTGCCTTAAAGCAGCGGTTTGTATTATATCCAACGACTAGTACCAGTGGCACATCGGAAATCAAGATCGTTGATTTTCCACTGAGCAACTATAGTTATTATTCTTTGCGCATAGATGATTCAACCAGTGCGCCTCTTAATATTTTAAAAGCAGGGTATTTTGAGGTGCGTACGGAGAATGGAATATATACGGATGTTCCGCTACAGAAAATTGTGAAGACAGATAGTGTGAAGCAAAAGAAAACTTATTTACATTTTCAATTTGACACCTTGCGTACGATCGATAAGTTGGAGTTATCTATGAAAGGATCGCCTTATTACCTACGCAAGGCTATGCTTTACGAGCACAAGGAAAAAACATTGAAGAGAGGAGATAAAGAAGGATATTATAATCTCCTTCAGGAGGTTGAATTAAGTTCCAAGCATCCTACGACAATTGAGTTGCCGGGTATTAAGGTTAAGGACTTCCTCCTGGTTATTGAAAATGAGGACAATCCTTCACTGGAAATTGATTTCAGTAAAGCCTTCCTGCTAAACCGGTATCTAACCGCCTGGTTGAAAAAAGAAAGTCAGTATACAATCAAAATAGGAAATGATCAACTTCGGGCGCCGGTTTATGATCTGTCTTTTTTCAAAGACAGTATTCCGTCCAATCCGCAGGTGTTGACGATAGGGGAGATTACTGTCTTTGCAAAAAATAAAATGGATCCATCCTTTACTTTTTTTACCACAAAATCATTCATTTGGGCTGCTGTTGTTTTGGTGATTGTTATTCTGGGTTTTATGTCTGTAAGGCTGCTAAAGGAGGCAAGTTCTGTTGAGAATAAAAAAGGTGGGTAGTGTAGTTGATGTTAAGGCCTTTGGGGACCGTCAAGACTTCATCGAGGGGCCAACGCGAGATTAGGTGTGTAGTTTCGACATGACGTGATTTGTTGAAAATGTACGGTTCGGAATGGACCGTGGGTTTTAGAAGCACTCAGGGCCAACGTTAGTTACAATTTCTTTAAAACTAAAAACGAATAATTCCTATCCAAATACTGATTCACGATAAATATAATATCTAATTTTCCTGAAGATTTCATGGAGGAAAACTTAACAATTTCAGGAATAAATTGCTTTTTTAAAATGGAGGCCCCTAACCAGACCCCAAAAGAAATGGCGGTACAAAACTCACCGCATAAATGTTTAAAACGAACTTGTGGCGTTTTTTTGAATATTGAGTTTTCAAGGCTAGTCAGCAAGCGATCGTTTTTTACATCTCCGCTTGCTCCATTTATCCAGACATCAATTTCATCAACGGAAATGGCATTGGTGTTTAGAAATGAGGTTAATGCTGATGATAGCTCATCCTCAGTTTCCGGAGTGTACACCAGTTGCAAATCTTTAAGTACACACCAGGTGGAATCTGATGAAATGCCTGACACATTAAAAAATGCCGATCCCTCGCCTTGAATGGTGCCTCCGGTCTTGCTTTCAAAAAGACTTGAATTTTTAATGTGGTCCGATTTGTAATGATGTTCACGCATGTTTATTGCGTATTGTACGTTGGCGGCTTCATCGTATGCTCCCACCAGCAGGTTAGATGAGTTTTTTTCCGCTAGCTGCATCATGGCATCCTGTAATGCATTTTCAAAGGCGAATCCTTTGCTGACATAGGTATTATTATATCCTGTGCATTTTATCGATAAGGCTACCAGTCCCGCCAGAGCATTGTAAGTGCTTTGCATGAAATAGGTAGGTGTAAGTTGCGTCTCCTGCCGTTCCAGGAGTTCAGTCAGGAACTTTTCTGTTTCTTCCAAAAAACCGTATCCCGTAGCGGTGATGATACCATCGGGCACCTGAACCTTTGCATCGCGTAAACAAATTGTCGCTGCAGTCATTCCTATTCGTAACATCCGGCCAAGCCTGCGGAGCTGAACAGGATTTATGTAGGCTTTAAAATCAGGGGTTATGCAGGTGAGTACATTTTGATTAAAAGTTGAAATCTCCGTTAAAAATTGATCGTTTTCAAACGTCTTTTGTGGAGCGATTATCCCGATTCCATTAATATAACATTGCGTCTTCCCATCCATAGCTATACTGATCCCATAAGTAATGAAGAAGTGTTGCCTCCGAATCCGAAGGAGTTGGACAAAACATTTTTTAATGCAACGTGCTTCAGCGCTGTGACCGGTGAAATGGAGAGCTCTGACATTTGATTGGCAAAGTTAAGGTTAGGCCAAATCACCTGGTGTTGAAGTGCCATCAGACAATACACGGCTTCAATACTTCCGGCCGCGGCCAGGGTATGACCAGTAAAAGGTTTGGTAGAACTAAAGTAAGGGACGTTTTCATCGAATAATTTTTGTATCCCAATTCCTTCCGACAGATCATTATTTTCGGTCGCAGTGCCGTGGGCATTAATGTAGTCTACCGCTGTTGGAGAAATTTCTGCCCTGGATAAGGCTAACTTCATTGCGTTGAACGCACCTATGCCCTCTGGCGATGAAGCAGTTTGATGAAATGCATCGTTGGCATTGCCATAGCCCTTAAGTTCAGCGATTGGTTTTTTTCCTTTTTGATTCACCACTGCTTCTGATTCAAGCACAAGATACGCTGCACCTTCGCCCAGGTTTAGTCCTTTGCGCGAGCTGTCAAATGGCCTGCAATGTTCAGGATCAATAATCATCAGGGAATTAAAACCATTGACGGTAAACTTGGATAATGCTTCCGTTCCCCCGCAGATTACCCGATCAAGTTTTTTGTTTTTTATTAATTGTGCTCCCTGCATAATAGCGTTAGCAGAAGATGAACATGCCGTGCTCAACGTAGCAATGTATTTTTTTATCCCGACATGGTCGGCCATTCGCTCACAGTGCTCCCCTGGATTTGCTGTATCGGCAAACTGAACAAAATCTCCTTGTTGTTGCAGATCCAACAAGCGATAAAAGAACTTTTCAAACTCCCGAATCCCACCGGTGGTCGTAGCGGAAAGCAAACCGCTGTCATGAATTTCCGACCGTGAAAGACCAGCCGAATATATGGCTTCCTGAAGTGCTATTAGGCCTAGAAGGGCGGTGCGTGTAAAACCTTTTCCGGCTTTGATCCCCGTGGCATCGCGCAACTGCTGGTCGTGAAGTTTAATTTCGCAGCAAAGCAGCGTTTTTTGATGAATTGTATGGAGGATATTCAATTCACCAAAGCCGCACCTTCGATGAACAAGGGATTGAAAATTTTCTTCTGCGTTTTTACCGATAGATGTGATGATGCCAAAACCTGTGATGAACACACGTTGACTCATGCTTTCGGCCTGTTATTATGAATATACTCCGCCATGGTGCGGATGCTGTAAAATATATGACGTCCCTCTTTGGGGTCTTTCAGTTTGATACCGTAATTCCGATCCAGCAGTACGACCAGCTCAAGTGAATCAATTGAATCCAAGCCAAGCCCTTCACCAAATAAGGGTGTGTTTTCATCAAAAGATTCTGGAAGTATGTCCTCCAGATTCAATTGTTTGATCAGTTCTTGACGGAGTTCCTTCGTAATTTCTTCGATCGTTTGTTGCATGTCTTAATCTTTTAAATTTCGAATTACACAACTGTCCTTGAGTGGTGAATGATCACGCTGGCGGACACGGTAACCAGTGCAAACCCTAGGAGTCTCAATACATTTGGTAAAATAGTGTGTATAGATGCCTGGCGTAAAAATAAGTCATTAAAGGATTCTAATCCCCAACTCATGGGGGAAAATCGGCTAAGGGTTTGTAAAATTTCCGGCATCACATAGACCGGAACCCAAACTCCACCAATCGCAGAAAGAATCACCACGGATACGGATCCAAAGGAAAGGGCTTGGTGCGCGGTACGGAAGTAAACCGCGATAAGTACTCCGTACCCTGTGGCGGCCATGGCCACGCACGACGCTGTCAGGAAAATGAGGACAGCGTTTCCACCCAGCACTAATTTGCTTAGCCCCAGGTGGGGCATAACGAAAATCCCCACCGCAATCATCATTAGAAATTGCGTAAGGCAAACGATAAAATAAAAGGCAAACTTGCCAGCGATGACCGGTAATTGAGATCCTGAAATAAGGCGCAGGCGCAGCATGCTGCCTTCTTCCCGCTCTTTGATAAAATTTCCAGCCAAGGGATATAGTATAAAAAACATGGCAAACATAGTCCAGGCTGGAACGTTGTGCTGAACGGAGTTGAGCATAAGGCCTTGATACTTATTCTCTGAGGCATAGCGCTGACTGACGTGAATGATCTGTGATAAATCGAAATCTGTTTTCTGAGCTTCTGCGTTACCCTCGCTAAGTTGATTCTGGAGTTCATCCAGTACCCAGGAGGTTTGAACATTGGCTATAATTTTTTCAATGGCGTTTGAAAGGGTTTGCTGATAGTTCGCTTTTATGGCAGGATCAAAAAATATTTTTAATTCAATGACGGGCAGTACAGCGGAATCAGTTCTATCGGCAGGTAATCCGAAATTTGAAAACACTGTTGAAATCAATTGCCGGGTTTTTCTTCGCAAGGTTTCACTCGCATGTTCGGGAATTATAATCGCTGCTTTGAATTCTCCCGCCTGGACAAGCTTTTTAGCTTCCGCAGTGTCTGTTTTTGTGATAAGATTTACATTGGGGGAGGCTTCAAATGCTTCTTTTACTTTTGCACTTAAAGAATCAGCATCCTGATCCACAAACAGTACCTCAAGCTGTATTTCCTGGTAGTCACGAAAAGGTGCATCCTGGACAAGGGCCATCACAATAACCAATGCCAATGGCATAATAAAGATCAGGGCCATTCCACCTGGGTCGCGGATCAGCAACAATAGCTCTTTGTATATCGTCGCCAGGATTTTCAATCGCGAATATTTTTACCGGTTAATTTTAAGAACAATTGCTCCAGGTTCTGGCAGTCAGGATGCTTTTCCATCACGGAAGATTGTGTACCGGCTATGATCAATCTCCCTTCATCGATAATGCCCAAATGAGAACAAATTCTTTCGGCTTCTTCCAGTATATGGGAAGAGTAAATAATAGTGGTCCCCTGACCTTTGAGCTCACGGAGAAAATCAAGGATCATGTTACGCGTTTGAACATCCACACCAGTGGTAGGCTCGTCGAGGATAACAAGTTTTGGCTGGTGAAGTAATGCAGCAATTAAGTTGAGGCGTTTTTTCATGCCCCCTGAAAAGGTATGTACAGGTTTTTTTGCCTTTTCGGTTAACCCAAAAACCTTAAGATATTTCTTGATCTGCTCGCGAATAAAGTCTGCACCTAACCCATACATCCTTCCAAAGTAGAACAAATTTTCAAACGCCGTCAGGCTGGGGAACAAGGCAATTTCCTGCGGAGCAACACCGATTTGTTTTCGCAACACCGCGCCGTGTTCCAACACATTCAGCCCCATAACGGAAACGCTACCAGAATCAGGCCGCATCAATCCACACAACAACATAACCGTTGTTGATTTGCCTGCCCCATTGGGTCCAAGCAAGCCAAAGACGGCACCTTCAGGAATTTCAAGGGTTACATTAGAAACAGCAGGCTTGCTGGATTTGATATACTGTTTTGTAAGATGCTCAAGGTGAACTACACTATTACTCATTTGGATTTGCTCACTTCGTAGAGTTCCGTAAATATCGCCTGTTCCCGCTTAGAGCAGGCTTCTAACATGTCGCCTAATTCAGCAAATGTCCTGGTGTCTGATTTGCGGTTTTTACAAACCCTTCCCGCATAGTAAGCAAAATCGCGAAGTTCATCACCGCTTTTTGTGAGTTGCTGGGAGAGGTTGAAAAGTTTTTCGTTTTGAAGTTTAACGCTGGCCTGATCCAGAAAGGCAGCATGTATAAAACGAAAGCCAGCACCACCGGTTCCGATTTCTTCCTGCATCCGGATAACATTACCGAGCCATAAAATTGCCTTTCGGTCTCCTAGCCGCTGAGGCCATTGCCGTAAACGATTTGCCAGGTATTTCATTCCTTTTGCGCCAACCAAAGGCATAGGTATGCGGGTCATGTGATCGCTGGTCTGCTGAATGCCTTTCCAGATGGCTTTTTCCAAACCATATTCTCCGGGCAGCTTGACGGGGTAGTACATACGTCCACTGGGCTCGGGCATTCCTTTGGCAAATCGTGCCCGCACTAAATCTTCATGCGAAATTTCGGTGGTGTACTCCATGACGGGATCACTCACCAGATAACGGCCGTTTTCTTTACCGAAAACGATAATGTTATGGGCATTGAAATGAAAGCGATAGGCAGCGGGGAGGTAATTAAGGTAAAATACTGAGGTAAGCATGCCCACAGGCTGGCCCTGGTCGAGCATCTTATCCAGTTCCAGCATAGCTTTCTTTGGGTTTGAAAATTTCTTACGTTCTATTCTCACGCCAATGCGATCTGAAAATCTTTTGAAGATTTGTCCCGGCCATGTTCGATACGCTGTTACGGGAATACCGTTAACTCGGATGAAGGGTAAGTACGAAAAAAACAAACCCGAACCAATGCCGAATACCATGGGTTCATCAAATTCCAATCCGTGGAAACGTAATAAATTGGAAACCACTCCGCTTTCGCAGTGGGCCGATTGCTTATGGTTGAATTTAACGGTCATGTTGCTTCAGTCGTTCGACATCAATTAGTTCTTCTACGGTTATACGGAATGTGTATGCATATTTCTCCAACATTTTCCGGCTTAAGCGATCAAAGAAAAATGGATTACAATGCAAGCGCACCATAAAGCCAAAGGTACCGGCATACCCCGCAACCATAGCTGTATCCATGATATTCTTTTTTATAAAATAAAGTAGCGGACTTGCTTTACCGGCAATTACTTTTTTTAGCGCTTCCTGCACCTGATCATTCACCACCTCCCAGGCTTGTTGCATAGCAACAGTCTCCGGTTCCCACCCGATGCTGTTCACCTTTACATAGTGACCCTTTTCATCTGTGGCATAATACAGTTTGGCTAATTTCCCTTCATTAAGATTTTCCTGATCTTGGGGTACCTGCTCTTTATTCATATTGTCGGAAAAAGTTAATCATGGTTAAAGGTTATACTTTCAATTGAAGGCATGTGAGGCCGTTAACCATTAGACGAACAATTCATCAAACTACCGTTAACAAGGCATAAGCATAATTGAAACGTGCGCTTTCGGGGATCCCCAATAGTAGTGTGTCCCCTTTCTTTAATCTTCCGGAATGGAATAGTTCGTCCAGCATGAGATAGGGTGAAGCGGCGCCAACATTTCCTACCGACGACAAATTTGTAAACCATTTTGAAGTGGGAATGTTCAACCCCAACAAGGACAATTCTTTTTCAATTCGGGAAGCAAAGTATTGGGATGAAAGATGGGGTAGAAAATAAGTGAGCTTTTCTAATTCAAAGTTTTTCACTTCCACGATATTCTTCAACAATTCCAGGCTCTTCTTTACAATAAAATCACCTAAAAGTTTCGTGTCCTGCTTTATGGCAAAAACGGATTGGCCGCTCCATTGATCCTGATCTAAATCGCTCCATCCAACAAATTCGCCCGCTGAATTTTTCACGGCACCAGCGTACATGCAGGTGGGAAGTTCATGGGCAAATGACCGCTGTTCAATCCATTCAATTTTTAAAGAAAATCCAGTAGGGTTAGGTGTTGTTTGAAGCAAGGCAGCACCGGCACCATCGGATAACATAAAACGAAGAAAATCCTTTTCAAAGGCTATAATTCCATCTCCTTTTAGTTGGGCTACTTTAACAGCTTCTTCTTTGAAAAACTT
>Ga0184629_10000539_pt1 | contig 16785 bp, 14 predicted proteins | sample PLM4_32_b1_FD_133158 | JGI IMG/M metagenome (GOLD analysis project Ga0184629, IMG submission 133158) | Groundwater sediment microbial communities from an aquifer in East River, Colorado, USA - PLM4_32_b1 | ecosystem: Environmental > Terrestrial > Soil > Riparian zone | place: USA: East River... | reverse complement strand
TTAAATGAAGTCGAGCCAGAGAAAAATTCCATTATGGAAAAGTTTGGTTCCTTTGGATTAAAGTCCAAAAATGCCTTTGAGAGTCAGTCGTTATTGCAACTCAAAAATGAATATTGCAATAAAAGCCGCTGCTTGGAATGTGCAATCGGGATGGAATTGCTAAAAAGCGATTAGATATTTATGTATTTTTGTAACATTCACTATAGATTTGGTAAACGATGAGAGCAGTAATACGATTAAAGTTTTTTTTAGAAAAATACGGTTTCCACGTGTCTTCTAGACTGGCTGATAAATTGGGAATGAGGGTAACCAGTGTACGATTGTTTTTTATTTATATTTCTTTTGTAACGGCCGGGTTAGGATTTGGGGTGTATTTGACATTAGCTTTCTGGATAAGACTCAAAGATTTAATAAGAGCCAAACGGACTTCTGTTTTTGATTTGTAGAAAAGTATAAAGCATAAAAAAAGGGATTTTAAAGTGGTAAAGCTTTAAAATCCCTTTTTTGGTGTTAATTGAATTTATTCTTTCGAGTTGTTCAATACACTATTTTTCTTGCCGTAAACAAAATAGAAAATAATTCCTAAAGCCATCCAAGCAAAAAGTCTCAACCAGTTAGTCCAACCTAATCCGTACATCATGGCACAACAAACTACCACTCCTAATATTGGAACTAAAGGGACAAATGGCGTTTTGAATTCTCTCACCATATTAGGTTCTTTTTTTCTAAGGATGATTACTGATATACACACCAATGAGAAAGCAAATAAAGTTCCAATACTGGTCATGTCTCCTACAATATCCCCAGGAACAAAGGCAGCAAATGCTCCTACGATTACTAAAATAGCAAGATTCGCTTTGTAAGGGGTCTTGTATTTTGGATGTAGATCACTGAACGCTTTTGGTAATAAGCCATCTTTACCCATGGAATAAAAAACTCTCGATTGTCCTAATAACATTACTAAGATTACAGAAGAGAATCCAGCTAAAATGGCAATAGTTACAAACTGTGCAAGCCAATTGTAACTTGCTCCCATAGCGTCTATAATTGCATTTGCAACAGAAGCTTCTTTACCATCTGTTCTGAAAAATTCTACTGGTTCAAGACCTGTTAATACATGGCCAAAAAGGATGTATAATACGGTACAAACTGCAAGTGAACCCAAGATTCCAATTGGCATATTCCTTTTAGGATTTATAGTCTCTTGTGCTGCAGTGCTCACGGCGTCAAATCCGATAAAAGCAAAGAATACGGTTCCCGCAGCTCCTAATATTCCCATTAGTCCACCGAAACTATGTCCTACCCCATGTTCATCTGTAAAAATAGATGGTGCTGGAATATACGGTTTGTGGTTTGCTGGGTTAATAAAATGCCACCCAAGAACGATGATTAATACTACAATTGCAACTTTAACAATCACAATAATTCCGTTTATAAATGCAGATTCTTGTATCCCTTTTATTAATATAAGACTGATTACTCCAACAATAAATAAAGCCGGTAAGTTGATAATTCCATGAGTTACGTGTTGTGTTACTGGATCAACTATTTTTTGAAATGGGGAATGCGAAAATTCAAAGGGTATTGGACTCATGTGGAGTACATTAATCAGTAAATTATTGAGGTATTCGCTCCATGCAATTCCTACTGTGGCGGCACCTACGGCATATTCAAGAATTAAATCCCATCCAATAATCCAAGCAAGAAATTCACCCATTGTTGCATAAGTATAAGTATAGGCGCTACCGGAAATAGGAATAGAAGACGAAAGTTCAGCATAACACAATCCTGCTAATGCACAACCAATGGCTGCAACTATAAAAGCTATGGTTACTGATGGACCTGCATTTTGTGCGGCCGCGGTAGCTGTTCTTACAAACAACCCAGCCCCAATAATAGCTCCAATTCCTAATGCAACTAAAGACCAGGCGGTTAACGTTCTTTTTAATCCTTTTTCAGAATCAGCGGCTTCGGCTAAAAGCTGGGCCAATGGTTTTCTTTTCCAAATAGACATGGTTTTTTACGGTTTTAATGTTATTAAGCTCCAAATGTATTGTTTTTTATAAAAAATAAAAATATTAATTTCAATTAACTAACAAATTAATGATTTTAGCGTTTTTTTTATTCGGAAAACAATGATTTTAATTTGTTTTTTGAAAACTATGTATTTAGTATTTAATTTTTTTTCCTGTAAAAACGATTTGTTAGGATTTATTTTATATTTTTAGAGTTATGATAGATCTTCAAAATAATCTAATTATATGGTATGACTTTAAAAGTAATTAAAGATTATTTTACATTTTCTAGAGGACAACGTGCTGGAATTTATGTATTGTTTGCAATTGTTATTGTTTTACAATTGGTTTATTTCTTTGTTGATTTTAATAGGAGTGACAAAGAATATCGAGATGAGCAAAAATGGCTCTCCTTACAATCGGAAATTGATTCGATGAAATGGAACAATCACAATAATTTGCCTAAAATCTATCCTTTTAACCCTAATTTCATTTCGGATTATAAAGGATACAAACTCGGTCTGTCTGTTCAAGAAATTGATCGACTGCTCGTTTTTAGAAAAGAGGATAAGTACGTGAATTCAGCCAAAGAATTTCAAAACGTAACAAAAGTTTCTGATTCGCTATTGACTGCAATTGCTCCTTATTTTAAATTCCCGGATTGGGCAAATCAAAAAAGAGAGTTAAAAGTCAATAAGGAGTATTCCAATTTGGCTTTCGCCAAAAAAGGAAAAATAGTCCAAATCGACATTAATCTTGCCACCAAAGAAGATTTGATTAAAATTTATGGAATAGGAGAAGCAATTTCAATTCGTATTCTAAGTCAAAAAGAAAAATTGGGAGGTTTTGTTTCGATGGAGCAAATGAATGATGTTTGGGGGCTTTCGCCAGAAGTAATTGCAAATTTGAATACTCATTTTAAAATTTCAAAGCTTCCCAATATCATTAAAATAGATGTTAATAATGCTTCAATAAAAGAACTTTCCCAGTTTTTTTATTTCAAGTATGAATTAGCAAAACAAATTGTCAGATATAGAAGTATGTATGGTAATTTTAGAAATATTGAGGATATGATAAAAATTAACGGCTTTCCTGTTGAAAAAGCTAAAATTATTGACTTATATTTGGACTTTTAATATAAAATACATTTACGATGAACTTTGATTACAACGAAACGCAGTCTTTGATTGCGCAATCTATAAGAGATTTTGCTGAAAAAAATATTAGACCATTTATTATGGAATGGGATGAAGCACAAATTTTTCCTGTTTCTTTATTCAAGAAATTAGGCGAAATGGGTTTCATGGGTGTTTTAGTTCCCGAAGAATTGGGTGGTTCCGGTTTGGGATATCATGAATATATTACAATTGTGGAAGAAATTTCAAAAGTGGATCCTTCTATAGGATTGTCCGTTGCAGCCCACAATTCATTATGTACCAATCATATTTTAACTTTTGGAAACGAAGAACAAAAGAAAAAGTGGATTCCAAAATTGGCCACAGCCGAGCATATTGGTGCTTGGGGATTAACGGAGCATAATACAGGGTCAGATGCAGGAGGGATGAATACAACCGCTGTCAAAGACGGAGATTTCTGGATTATTAATGGAGCGAAAAACTTTATTACCCATGCCATTTCTGGAGATGTTGCCGTTGTTATCGTTCGTACCGGAGAAAAAGGAGATTCTAAAGGAATGACAGCATTTGTTTTAGAAAAGGGAATGCCAGGATTTACTTCGGGGAAAAAAGAAAATAAATTAGGAATGCGTGCCAGCGAAACGGCAGAGTTGATTTTTGACAACTGCAGAGTTCCGGACGCAAACCGTTTAGGCGATGTAGGACAAGGTTTTATTCAAGCAATGAAAATTCTGGATGGTGGTCGAATTTCGATAGGCGCATTATCCTTAGGAATTGCAAAAGGAGCTTACGAAGCCGCATTGAAATATTCAAAAGAAAGACATCAATTTGGTCAACCCATATGCGAGTTTCAAGGAATTTCCTTTAAATTGGCTGACATGGCTACAGAAATTGAAGCTTCCGAATTATTATTACACAAAGCAGCTTTCTTAAAAGAACAACACAAACCAATGACTACAATAGGAGCCATGGCCAAAATGTATTCTTCAGAAGTTTGCGTGAAAGTAGCCAATGAGGCGGTTCAAATTCATGGAGGATATGGATATATCAAAGATTATCCAGTAGAAAAATTCTATAGAGATTCAAAACTATGTACCATAGGAGAAGGTACCACTGAAATTCAAAAAGTGGTAATTTCAAGAAATTTGTTGAAATAAATAGTTGGGCGTAACACCATTATAATAAAGGGGCTAGATCTAGCACTGCTTAGACGCCCCTTTATCATAATGCTGTCAGGCTATCCGCGCTACTTCGGTAGCTAGCTGCTATCCTTTACGCGTGACCAAGGATTAACGGAATTTGCTGGAATTTGTTTTTATAACCCATATAACTGAAGCAGAGTAATAGTATAGAAACTCAATGTTTTTTAGGTCTGAGATTCTAAATGGAGAATTATAAAAATATTTTAAATTATTTAACCCTTAATTCAAAATAATGTTTACTTTTGCACACTTAACGAAAGGGGGTGATAAAATTATGTTAATTATACCAATTAAAGACGGAGAAAATATCGATAGAGCACTAAAGCGCTATAAAAGAAAGTTTGACAAAACTGGAACTGTAAGACAACTAAGAGCACGTACTGCTTTTATAAAACCATCAGTTATCAATAGAATCAAAATTCAAAAAGCGGCTTATATCCAAAATATGAGAGATAACTTAGAGAGTTAGTCAATTCTATTAAATAAAATACCGTTAGTCATTAAAGTTTCTTAACTTTGATACTAACGGTTTTTTTATGGCTACAAATAAAGATGCATTTAGAGATTATCTGCAATTAGAGAAAAAATATTCTTCACATACTATAAACGCCTATTTAAATGATATTCTTTATTTTGAATCATTTAATAAAGGTCGTTTTGATCAAGATGCTATAGAGCAAGTAAACTACAGTCAAATTAGGGATTGGATCGTTTCGCTTGTCGATGATAATATATCGAATACTACCGTTAATAGAAAGATTGCTTCGTTGAAGGCTTTTTATAAATTTCTATTAAAAACAAAACAAATCGAAGTAAGTCCGTTGTTAAAGCATAAAGCTTTAAAAACACCCATAAAACTCCAAATTCCTTTTTCGGAAAAAGAACTCGTCGATGTTTTAGAGCGGGTTAGTGAATCTGAAGGTTTTCAGGGAATTAGGGATAAACTCATTGTTGATTTATTTTATACAACGGGAATACGAAGGACAGAGTTGATCCATTTGAAATGTGCAGATATTAGTTTGTACACCAATACAGTAAAAATATTGGGAAAACGTAATAAAGAACGGATAGTTCCGATTTTACCAGCAATTACAAAGCAGTTGTTGCTTTATAATAAGGAGAGAGCTTACTTAGAATGCGTTGTTGATGAGGATTATTTATTTCTCACAAAAAAAGGGTTAAAATTGAATGATTCTTTTGTGTATCGATTAATAAATTCTTACTTTAGTACTGTCTCTGAGAAAGTAAAAAAAAGTCCTCATATATTAAGGCATACGTTTGCGACTCACTTATTAAACAACGGAGCGGATTTAAATTCAGTTAAGGAATTATTGGGGCATTCAAGTTTAGCTTCTACTCAAATTTATACCCACAGTAGTTTGTCAGAACTAAAAAAAGTATATCAGGAGGCGCATCCTAGGAACAAAAAGTAATTCAAAAAATGTTTAACCATTAAAAAAGATTGATTATGAAGGTAAATGTTCATGCGGTTAACTTTACTGTTGACAAAAAGCTAGTGGATTTCGTTCAAGAGAGAATGGATAGATTGGAGAAATATTATGATAAAGTAGTGTCTTCGGATGTTTTTTTAAAAGTAGAAAAGACGAGTGATAAGGAGAATAAAATAGTTGAAATGAAAATCAACGTTCCCGGAGATGATTTTTTAGTAAAAAAACAGTGCAAAACCTTTGAAGAAGCCACGGATCAAGCTGCGGAATCTATAGAACGATTACTTGTAAAACGTAAAGAAAAGTTAAGAACGCATATTTAATTAAAAATTTTTCAAAAAAATGTTTTGATTAAAAGATAAAATCTCTACATTTGCAGTCCGTTAGAAATAGCGGACTTTTTTTTGAAATTGCCAGCGTAGCTCAGTTGGCTAGAGCAGCTGATTTGTAATCAGCAGGTCGTGGGTTCGAGTCCCTCCGCCGGCTCTAAATTATGACTTCCAAAGCGTTTGGAAATTGTTCTTTTGTAATATTGAAAAAATGGGGAGATACTCAAGCGGCCAACGAGGGCAGACTGTAAATCTGCTGTGTGAACTTCGCAGGTTCGAATCCTGCTCTCCCCACAAGAATTAATTTTAGATGGCGGATTTTAGATTGTAGATTGAAAAATCTAAAATTAGAAGTCTAAACTCTTTAATCAAGGATTCTGCCGACTTAGCTCAGAGGTAGAGTGCTTCCTTGGTAAGGAAGAGGTCACGGGTTCAATTCCCGTAGTTGGCTCAAGTAAGTAGGAAATTGAAATAAATATATAAACTAGATTAAAAATTAAGTAAAATGGCAAAAGAAACCTTTAACCGTAATAAGCCCCACTTAAACATTGGAACAATTGGGCACGTGGATCACGGAAAAACTACATTAACAGCAGCAATCACAAAAGTGTTATCTGATGCTGGTTACTGTCAAGCAAAATCATTTGATCAAATTGATAATGCTCCTGAAGAAAAAGAAAGAGGTATTACAATTAATACATCTCACGTTGAGTATGAAACTGCTAATCGTCATTACGCACACGTTGACTGTCCTGGTCACGCGGATTACGTAAAAAACATGGTTACTGGTGCTGCTCAAATGGACGGTGCTATCCTTGTTGTAGCTGCAACTGATGGACCAATGCCACAAACACGTGAGCACATCCTTTTAGGTCGCCAAGTAGGTATTCCTAGAATGGTAGTTTTCATGAACAAAGTGGATATGGTTGATGATGAGGAATTATTGGAACTTGTTGAAATGGAAATTAGAGACTTATTGTCTTTCTATGAATATGATGGAGATAATTGTCCAGTTATTCAAGGGTCTGCTCTTGGAGGATTGAATAATGATCCAGCTTGGGTACCAAAAATTATTGAATTAATGGCAGCTTGTGATTCATGGATTGAAGAACCAATTCGTGATACTGCAAAACCTTTCTTGATGCCGGTTGAGGATGTGTTTACAATTACTGGTCGTGGAACTGTTGCTACAGGTCGTATCGAAACTGGTATTGCTAATACTGGAGATGCTGTTGAAATCATTGGTATGGGAGCTGAAAAATTAACTTCTACTATTACAGGAGTTGAGATGTTCCGTAAAATCCTTGATAGAGGTGAAGCAGGAGATAATGTAGGTTTATTGTTGCGTGGTGTTGATAAAGAATCTATAAAAAGAGGAATGGTTATCATTAAGCCAGGATCAGTAAAACCACACGCTACTTTTAAAGCTGAGGTGTATATCTTGAAAAAAGAAGAAGGTGGTCGTCACACTCCATTCCATAATAACTACCGTCCACAGTTCTACGTACGTACAACTGACGTAACAGGAGTTATTACTTTACCAGAAGGTGTAGAGATGGTGATGCCAGGAGACAACTTAACTATTAATGTTACTTTGTTAAGCCCAATCGCAATGAGCGTAGGTTTACGTTTTGCAATCCGTGAGGGTGGTAGAACTGTAGGTGCAGGTCAGGTAACTGAAATTGTAGCTTAATTATATTATAATGCTAAACCAGTGTCGTTTAGACGACACTGGTTTTTATTAACTACGGGCGTAGTTCAAGGGTAGAATAGCGGTCTCCAAAACCGTTGATGGGGGTTCGAATCCCTCCGCCCGTGCAAAATAAACTAATCACGATGACAAAAGTTGTTAATTACATATCGGAATCATTTGAGGAATTAAAATCAAATGTAACTTGGCCAGCTTGGGCTGAAGTACAACGTCTTACCATTGTTGTGGCTGTTTTTTCAGTGGTATTCGCTTTAGCGACATGGGGAGTAGATGAAGTTTTTGCAAAAACATTAGCTGTGTTTTTTAACTGGATAAAAGCATAATTTTTTGTAATGGCAGATAATAATATAAAGAAGTGGTATGTCGTTCGTGCAGTAAGCGGGCAAGAAAATAAAGTGAAAGCTTATATAGAAACTGAAATCACTCGTCTTGGGATGGAGGATTATGTTTCTCAAGTTCTTGTGCCTACAGAAAAAGTAGTTACTGTAAAAGACGGGAAAAAATTATCTAAGGATAAAGTTTATTTTCCTGGTTATGTTATGATTGAAGCGAATCTAGTAGGGGAGATACCTCATATTATTAAGTCTATAACAAGTGTTATTGGTTTTTTAGGTGAAACAAAAGGTGGTGAACCAGTTCCACTTAGAATGTCAGAAGTAAATAGAATGCTAGGTAAAGTAGATGAGTTGGCTGTAAATACAGATACTCGTTCTATTCCTTTCAACATTGGGGAAACTATTAAGGTCGTTGATGGACCTTTTAATGGTTTTAACGGAACGGTTGAAAAAATAAATGAAGAAAAGCGTAAACTAGAAGTAATGGTTAAAATTTTCGGAAGAAAAACCCCATTAGAGTTAAGTTTTATGCAAGTTGAAAAAGTATAATTTTTGTTACATCTATAATATCCACCGCAATCGCTTCCAATGATTGCTGTGTTAAATTTTTTAAAAAATGGCTAAAGAAATTAGTAAGGTAGTTAAACTACAAGTTAAGGGAGGTGCTGCGAATCCGTCGCCACCGGTTGGACCTGCTTTAGGAGCTGCTGGGGTAAACATCATGGAGTTCTGTAAGCAATTTAATGCTAGAACACAAGATAAACCCGGCAAAATTTGCCCAGTACAAATTACTGTGTATAAAGACAAATCATTTGATTTTGTTGTAAAAACTCCTCCAGCGGCAGTCCAGTTATTGGAAGCTGCAAAGCTAAAGTCAGGATCTGGTGAACCAAATCGTAAAAAAGTAGCTAGCGTTACTTGGGATGTTATCAAAGCAATTGCTGAAGATAAAATGGTAGATTTAAATGCATTCACTATCGAATCTGCTATGAGCATGATCGCAGGAACAGCTAGATCTATGGGTATAACTGTATCAGGAGATTCTCCTTTTTAATTAAGAGAAAGACATGGCAAAATTGACAAAAAAGCAAAAAGAGGCTGCTTCGAAAATTGAAAAGAATAAACTATACTCTTTAAAAGATGCTGCGGCATTGATAAAAGTAGTTTCTTCTGCAAAATTTGATGAGTCTGTTGATATCGCAGTTCGTTTGGGTGTAGATCCAAGAAAAGCGAATCAAATGGTGAGAGGTGTAGTTACACTACCTCATGGTACAGGTAAAGACGTTAAAGTATTAGCATTGGTTACTCCAGATAAAGAAGCGGAAGCTTTGGCTGCTGGTGCTGACTTTGTAGGTCTTGACGATTATTTACAAAAAATTAAAGACGGTTGGACAGATGTTGATGTAATCATCACTATGCCTTCTGTTATGGGTAAATTAGGTCCATTAGGTCGTATTTTAGGACCTAGAGGTTTAATGCCTAACCCTAAAACAGGTACTGTAACTATGGATGTTGCAAAAGCTGTTCAAGAGGTAAAAGCTGGTAAAATCGATTTTAAAGTTGATAAAACTGGTATAGTGCATGCAGGAATTGGTAAAGTTTCTTTTGGAGCTGAACAAATTGTTGACAATGCTCACGAAATTATTCAAACATTAATCAAACTTAAGCCAACTGCTGCTAAAGGAACTTACATCAAAAGTATTTACCTAACTAGCACAATGAGTCCAGCAATTGCTTTGGACCCTAAAGCAGTATAATTGGTAGTTAAAAATTTTTAGTATGACTAGAGAAGAAAAATCAATCGCGATTGAAGATTTAACTGCACAGTTAGCTGGTACAAATATTATTTATGTATCTGATATTTCTGGATTAAATGCAGAAACTACTTCAAACTTGAGAAGAGCTTGTTTTAAAGCAGGTATAAAATTAGAGGTGGTAAAAAATACTTTGCTTGCAAAAGCAATGGAAGCTTCTGCTAATGATTATGGAGATTTACCTTCAGTTTTGACAGGTAACAGTGCTATATTCATTTCAGATATTGCTAATGCACCTGGAAAAATAATCAAAGATTTTAGAAAAAAATCAGCTAAACCTGTATTAAAAGGAGCTTATATCAATTCTGAAATTTATATTGGAGATGATCAATTAGATGCATTAGCAACTATTAAATCTAAAGAAGAGCTTATCGGCGAAATCATTGGATTATTGCAATCACCAGCACAAAGAGTTATTTCTGCTTTACAAAACCAATTCGCAAATAGCGAAGAAGTTGCTGAAACAGAAGCATAATAAAAAACGAGTTTATCTCTTTTTTATTTAAAAAAGCGCACAATAAATAAATTATATTTTACAAATCATTTTAAAACGATAGAAAAAATGGCAGATTTGAAACAATTCGCAGAACAATTAGTTAATTTAACTGTAAAAGAAGTTAACGAATTAGCAACAATATTAAAAGATGAGTACGGAATCGAACCAGCTGCTGCAGCTGTAGTAGTTTCAGGTGGTGGAGAAGCTGCTGCTGAAGAAGTACAAACAGAATTTACAGTTGTATTGAAAGAAGCTGGTGCTTCTAAATTAGCAGTTGTGAAATTAGTAAAAGAACTTACAGGTTTAGGTTTGAAAGAAGCTAAAGATGTAGTTGATAGTGCTCCTAGCAACGTTAAAGAAGGTGTAACTAAAGAAGAAGCTGAAGGGCTTAAAAAATCTTTAGAAGAAGCTGGAGCTGTTGTTGAACTTAAATAGTTCACCCCGGTTTTAAGAACTAGGTTTAGGTCTTGGATTCACATCCAAAGACCTAAACCCTTTTTCGTATAATAAATTTATACGTTTATTTTATTTTTTTTTAATCAAAATTTTGTCCATTGATGATAACAAATCAGACTGAAAGATTGAATTTTGCCTCAACAAAAAATATTCCTGATTATCCAGATTTTCTAGATGTTCAGGTAAAATCGTTTAAAGATTTTTTTCAATTAGAAACTAAATCTGACGAAAGAGGCGACGAAGGGCTTTACAATACCTTCATGGAAAATTTTCCTATTACAGATACAAGAAACAATTTTGTATTGGAGTTCCTAGACTATTTTGTAGATCCACCACGTTACACAATTCAAGAATGTATTGAAAGAGGTCTTACGTATAGTGTTCCCTTAAAAGCAAGGTTAAAACTATATTGTACAGATCCAGAACATGAAGATTTTGAAACTATTGTACAGGATGTTTATCTTGGTACAATACCTTACATGACGCCGAGTGGTACTTTTGTAATCAATGGTGCTGAACGTGTTGTAGTTTCTCAACTACACCGATCTCCAGGTGTTTTCTTTGGTCAATCATTCCATGCAAATGGAACAAAATTATATTCTGCCAGAGTAATTCCTTTTAAAGGATCTTGGATAGAATTTTCTACAGATATCAATAGCGTAATGTATGCTTATATCGACAGAAAGAAAAAATTACCTGTTACTACTTTATTCCGTGCAATTGGGTTCGAAAGAGACAAGGATATCCTAGAGATTTTCGACCTAGCTGAAGAAATTAAAGTTTCTAAAACAGGACTTAAAAAATATATTGGTAGAAAATTAGCTGCGCGTGTTTTGAATACATGGCATGAAGATTTCGTTGATGAAGATACTGGCGAAGTTGTTTCTATTGAACGTAACGAAATAATCCTTGATAGAGATACTATTATCGACAAAGATAATGTGGAAGAAATCATTGATTCAAACGTTAAATCTATTTTGTTGCATAAAGAAGATAATAATCTTGTTGATTATTCTATCATTCATAATACATTACAAAAAGATCCAACAAACTCTGAAAAAGAAGCTGTTGAGCATATTTACAGACAATTGCGTAACGCAGAACCGCCTGATGAAGAAACTGCTCGTGGTATTATAGATAAATTATTCTTCTCTGACCAACGTTACAACTTAGGTGAAGTAGGTCGTTATAGAATAAACAAAAAACTTGGTCTAGATACTCCAATGGAAAAGCAAGTGCTTACCAAAGAAGACATCATTACCATTGTGAAGTATTTGATCGAATTGATCAACTCTAAAGCAGAGATTGATGATATTGATCACTTATCAAACCGTCGGGTTAGAACAGTTGGAGAACAATTGTCTCAACAATTCGGTGTTGGTTTAGCTCGTATGGCTAGAACTATTAGAGAGCGTATGAACGTTAGAGATAACGAGGTGTTTACACCAATAGATTTGATTAATGCTAAAACATTATCATCTGTTATCAACTCTTTCTTTGGAACAAACCAGTTATCTCAATTTATGGATCAAACGAATCCATTAGCTGAGATTACACACAAAAGAAGATTATCTGCACTTGGACCAGGTGGACTTTCGAGAGAGAGAGCTGGATTTGAGGTTCGTGACGTTCACTATACGCACTACGGACGTTTATGTCCAATTGAAACTCCTGAGGGACCAAACATTGGTTTGATATCTTCTCTTGGTGTTTATGCTAAAGTAAACGGAATGGGTTTCATTGAAACACCTTACCGTAAAGTAACTAATGGAGTTGTTGATTTAGACACTACACCAGTTTACTTAAGTGCTGAAGAAGAAGAAGGAATGCTTATTGCTCAGGCAAACATTCAAATGGATGCTTCTGGAAAAATTACTGCCGAAAACGTAATTGCGCGTCAAGAAGGTGATTTCCCGGTAATTGATCCTTCTCAAGTACATTATACAGATGTTGCACCAAATCAAATTGCTTCAATTTCTGCTTCATTGATTCCTTTCTTGGAACATGATGATGCGAATAGAGCATTGATGGGATCTAACATGATGCGTCAGGCCGTACCATTAATTCGTCCTGAAGCACCAATCGTTGGAACTGGTTTAGAACGTCAAGTAGCTTCGGATTCTAGAGTTTTAATTAACGCTGAAGGAGATGGAGTTATAGAATATGTAGATGCAAATATCATCACTATCAAATATGATCGTTCTGAAGAAGAAAGAATGGTGAGTTTTGAACCAGATGAGAAAACATACAATCTAATTAAATTTAGAAAAACCAATCAAGGTACAAGTATCAACCTTAAACCTATCGTAAGAAAAGGGGATAGAGTAATTCTTGGACAAGTATTATCTGAAGGATATGCTACTCAAAATGGTGAATTAGCTTTAGGTCGTAACCTAAAAGTTGCATTTATGCCATGGAAAGGGTACAACTTCGAGGATGCGATTGTTATTTCTGAGAAAGTGGTTCGTGACGATATTTTTACCTCTATTCACGTGGATGATTATTCATTAGAAGTTAGAGATACTAAATTAGGTAACGAAGAATTAACGAATGATATACCAAACGTTTCTGAAGAAGCTACTAAAGATTTAGATGAAAATGGTATGATTAGAATTGGAGCCGAGGTTAAACCTGGTGATATTCTTATCGGAAAAATTACTCCAAAAGGGGAATCAGATCCTACTCCGGAAGAGAAATTGCTTCGTGCAATCTTCGGGGACAAAGCAGGTGATGTAAAAGATGCTTCATTAAAAGCTTCTCCTTCTTTGCATGGTGTAGTTTTAGATAAAAAATTATTCGCAAGAGCAGTAAAAGATAAACGTAAACGTACTCAAGATAAAGATGCTTTAGGAGCACTTGAAATGGAGTTTGAAGTTAAGTTTGTAGAGCTTAAAGATAGATTGATTGAGAAACTTTTCAATATCGTAAACGGAAAAACTTCTCAAGGTGTAATGAATGATTTGGGTGAAGAAGTTTTACCAAAAGGTAAAAAATATACTCAAAAAATGCTTTATGCAGTTGAAGATTTTGCTCACTTAAGTAAAGGTCAATGGGTTGCAGATGATGTGACTAATAAAATGGTTAATGATTTAATTCATAACTATAAAATTAAATTGAACGATTTACAAGGAGCTTTACGTAGAGAGAAATTCACTATTACTGTTGGAGATGAATTGCCAGCAGGAATCTTGAAATTGGCTAAAGTTTATATCGCTAAAAAACGTAAACTGAAAGTTGGGGATAAAATGGCGGGACGTCACGGTAACAAAGGTATTGTTGCTCGTATCGTTCGTCACGAAGATATGCCTTTCCTTGAAGACGGAACACCAGTTGATATCGTGTTGAATCCACTTGGGGTACCTTCACGTATGAACATTGGTCAAATTTATGAAACTGTTCTTGGTTGGGCTGGACAAAACTTGGGTAGAAAATTTGCTACACCAATTTTTGACGGAGCTACTTTAGATCAAATCAATGAATTGACTGACGAAGCTGGAGTGCCACGTTTTGGACATACACATCTTTATGATGGTGGTACTGGAGAGCGTTTCCATCAAGCAGCAACCGTAGGTGTGATCTATATGTTAAAATTAGGACACATGGTTGATGATAAGATGCACGCACGTTCTATCGGACCATACTCATTAATTACGCAACAACCTTTAGGTGGTAAAGCGCAATTTGGAGGACAACGTTTTGGAGAGATGGAGGTTTGGGCACTTGAAGCTTATGGAGCATCAAGCACACTTAGAGAAATCTTGACTGTGAAGTCTGATGATGTTATTGGTAGAGCAAAAACTTACGAAGCAATCGTTAAAGGTGAATCTATGCCAGAACCAGGATTACCAGAATCATTCAATGTATTAATGCATGAATTGAAAGGTCTTGGACTTGACATTCGTTTAGAAGAATAATAAAAAAGGTTGCAGTATTCAGTTTTTAGGTAGCAGTACCTGAAAACTGATTACTCATTTATAAGAGTTTTTAGGATTTAGACCCGTAACCCGTTCCGATTTTTTATTGAAATCAATGCGATTTTATAAATAGCACTTCAAAATTTTTATTTGAAGTTTAGAGAAGTAATCCGAGGTAATAGCTTAATGGTTTTATGCTTTTTTTGAGCAATTCGCTTAAAATAAAATAGATCATATATCTAAAATCAATTTTTAATTGCAAATAAATCAATAGTAAAAACTATGATGAATAATAGAAATAATAAAGATAAGAATCCTGTAAAAAGGTTTAATAAAATTTCGATAGGTCTTGCTTCTCCAGAATCAATCTTGAAAGAGTCTAGAGGTGAAGTATTAAAACCTGAAACCATCAATTACAGAACTCACAAACCAGAGCGCGATGGTCTTTTCTGCGAACGTATTTTCGGACCAGTAAAAGATTTTGAATGTGCTTGTGGTAAATATAAAAGAATACGTTACAAGGGAATCATCTGTGACCGTTGTGGTGTAGAAGTTACTGAGAAAAAAGTACGTAGAGACAGAGTTGGTCACATCAACCTTGTTGTGCCAATTGCTCATATCTGGTATTTCCGTTCTCTTCCAAACAAAATTGGTTATATACTTGGTCTTCCATCTAAGAAATTAGATATGATTATCTACTACGAAAGATACGTAGTAATCCAAGCGGGTATCGCTAAAAATGCAGAAGGTGAATCAGTACAAAGATTAGATTTCTTAACTGAAGAAGAATATTTGAATATATTGGATACTCTTCCTGCTGATAACCAATATCTTGATGATTTTGATCCAAATAAATTTGTTGCCAAAATGGGAGCAGAGTGTATTATGGACTTATTGGCTCGTATCAATCTTGACGAATTGTCATATGATTTGAGACACAAAGCTAATAATGAAACATCAAAACAACGTAAAACTGAAGCTTTAAAAAGATTACAAGTTGTTGAGTCTTTCCGTGAGTCTAACTTGAACAGAGAAAATCGTCCTGAATGGATGATTATGAAAGTGGTTCCAGTTATTCCACCAGAATTACGTCCTCTTGTGCCTCTTGATGGTGGTCGTTTTGCAACTTCAGATTTAAATGATTTATACCGTCGTGTAATCATCCGTAACAACCGTTTGAAAAGATTAATCGAGATTAAAGCTCCAGAAGTAATCCTTCGTAACGAAAAACGTATGTTGCAAGAATCTGTAGATTCACTTTTCGATAATACTCGTAAAGCATCTGCAGTAAAAACTGAATCAAATAGACCATTAAAATCATTATCTGATTCCTTAAAAGGTAAGCAAGGACGTTTCCGTCAAAACTTACTTGGAAAACGTGTGGATTATTCTGCTCGTTCGGTAATTGTTGTTGGGCCTGAATTGAAATTGTTCGAATGTGGTATCCCAAAAGATATGGCAGCCGAATTATACAAACCTTTCGTTATCCGTAAATTGATAGAAAGAGGGATTGTAAAAACCGTAAAATCAGCTAAAAAAATAATAGACAAAAAAGAGCCTGTAGTTTGGGATATCCTTGAAAATGTAATTAAAGGCCACCCAATATTGCTGAATCGTGCTCCTACTTTGCACAGATTAGGTATCCAAGCATTCCAACCAAAATTAATTGAAGGAAAAGCAATCCAATTGCACCCTTTAGTTTGTACAGCATTTAATGCGGATTTTGATGGGGATCAAATGGCAGTTCACTTACCGTTAGGACCAGAAGCTATTTTGGAAGCACAATTGTTAATGTTGGCTTCTCATAATATCTTGAATCCTGCGAATGGTGCGCCAATCACGGTACCTTCTCAAGACATGGTGCTTGGTCTTTACTATATGACCAAAGAGCGTTTGTCAACTCCTGAAAAAGCTATTTTAGGTGAAGGA
>Ga0184629_10000538_pt1 | contig 16786 bp, 11 predicted proteins | sample PLM4_32_b1_FD_133158 | JGI IMG/M metagenome (GOLD analysis project Ga0184629, IMG submission 133158) | Groundwater sediment microbial communities from an aquifer in East River, Colorado, USA - PLM4_32_b1 | ecosystem: Environmental > Terrestrial > Soil > Riparian zone | place: USA: East River... | reverse complement strand
TGACTTTGAGCGTTATCTGCCGTCAAAATTGATCCCATCAGCATTTATTGCATCACCCATTTTTGAAGGCGATCGGAAAATAGGTACGCTTATACTTCAGGTACCGCTTAATAAAATTGATGAAATCACCACCGGAAAGAAAGAATGGCAGGCGGAAGGCCTTGGTGAAACAGGAGAAACATATATTGTAGGAAGTGATTATCGAATGAGAACGGACTCCAGATTCATGATCGAGTCATCAAAAAAATATATTGAAACAGCCTTGAGTGTTGGAATCTCCACGCCAAAAGAAATTGAGTTAATGCAATATTATAAGACGACCGTACTCTTTCAAAAGGTCCATACAGAAACCGTTGAAAAAGCATTAGCCAAGACCTCCGGAACCAAAACCATTATTGATTATAGAAAAAGGGAAGTCTTAAGTTCCTATTCTCCGCTTGACATAAAGGATGTTTCATGGGCTATCCTGGCTGAAATTGATGCCGACGAAATTTTCACTTCTATTAATCAGGGAGCACGGAAATCTGTCTTTATCTTATTTATCGTGACGCTTATTTTAATCATCGCTTCAGTTTTACTGGCAAGAACAATTTATCTGCCTATTAGAATTTTAGCTTCCGGAACAAAGGAACTTGGCAAGGGTAATTTTGATATCCATATCAATGTCAAAAGCAAGGATGAGCTAGGCTTATTGGCAGGAACTTTCAATTCTACGATCCAATCCTTAAGAGAACAACGGCAGGAGATTTTAATGCAGAATAATCTGTTAGATCAGCACAAGAATGAGTTGGAAGCTCAGGCGGAAAATTTAAAGAGCCTGAATGAAGAAATAGTGAAAATAAACCAGCATCTCGACGAAAAGGTAAACGAAAGAACGCTGAGGCTAAAGCAACAGAATGAGAAGCTGGTTGAATATGCACATATCAACTCGCATCGTTTAAGGGCTCCTGTGGCTACAATTTTAGGCCTTATAAATATCATAAAGGTGAGTCCAAACGAGGACGACAAGAAGAATTCTTTAGTGTTACTGGAGAAAGCTACTCAGGAATTAGACAAAATTGTGCATGATATCCAGGACATCATTGATGAGGCTGAATTTAAAGAGTGAGTTGGATCGGATCTTAGGTTAGTTTTTAATAGTCAGGAATATTCAAACCAAGAATAATGTCGCGCTGTGCCATCAGTATTCCATTTGAATTTTTGGTCAATTTAAGAATTCCTGCTCCACCGCGTTTCTTCTGGGCGCCCCGCTCTTCCTGCGTTAATCGTGGATCATCTTCAAACAGATACTCGTCAATCCAATACTCATTCACCGTCGGCTCTTTTAGGGTAGCATGAATGTGTGCCGGATCCTTTCTTCCCGGATAGGCTGCGGGTTTCAGCGTGTAAAATTTATATTTTCCGCTGGCATCTGTTTTTATCCAGCCCCGGATGTACCCATGACGTTTTGCCCAGCCCTGCTCATCTCCCTTTGTGGGGTAATGCCCACGTTGATTGGTATGGTATACGTATAGAATAACATTCGCCGCAGGTGTCTTTCCATCGCGTTGATAGATTGTTCCGCTGATTTCCATCTTCGGTCCATCTTCTGTATAGTCAGGCAACGTATCGATCCACGAAAGTTTTTTCGATCCATATTCAAAAACTGCTTCACAACCCTCGCAGGGTCCTCCTACAGCTTTAACGGTAGCTGTTTCATGATCATTGTCGGCCCGCGGCTGGGTGCATCCGTGTATCCAGCAGGTCAGCGTTATGTATGTAATTAAAATAAGTTTCTTCATACCGTGCGTTTGATGGTACAATGAAATTCCCCATTCATTATTAGCTAGCCAACAATATCTGATGTTGTGCTATGTATTCTTGATAAAATGCATTTTCCGGGATAGTGCGCGGAGTATAAAAACACTAATTTTCGGACATGGACCGGTTCTGGAAATACAAACTCGACCATGTTATCTTTTGGGTTGCTACGGTGTGCTTTCATATGTTTACGCGCATCACCCTGATTGAAAAGGCGGGCCTGGAACAATTTGCCCTGGAAGTTCTGGTGCGCAATGGTTTACTCGCCGGTATCATTTATTTAAACCTGGGTGTCCTCATTCCAAGGTTCGTGAAGCAACAAAAAGTAATAATCTATATACTTCTGCTTACCGTTTCCCTGCTGGGGTATGCGTTTGCAAAAAATGTGCACGACGTTTACTTATATGGATATGTCATGGGTGATGCAGCACGTCAATATTTTTTCTACAATTCATTTTATAATATTTCTATAGCGATATTTTATGTCGCCTTCAGTGTGGCATTGCAGTTGAGCCGGGAATGGTTTGCTCAACGAGAACTGATCCGGAGAATTGAAGTAGAGAAACTCAATACGGAGTTAGAATACCTGAAGGCCCAGATTAACCCGCATTTTTTATTCAACTCGATCAATACAATTTATTTTCAAATTGACAAGCAGAACCGTTCCGCGCGAGAAACCTTGTCTGCCTTTTCGGAGATGTTGCGCTATCAGCTCTATGAATGCAATGGAAAGGAAATTCCGGTAGAAAAGGAGGTTAATTACTTAAAAAATTATGTGGACTTGCAGCGGATGCGGAAGGATGAAAATTATTCTATAACCTTTTCGTCACCTGTCGATCTCCATGGTTTTACCATTGCACCGTTGCTGTTGATCCCCTTTGTGGAAAATGCATTCAAGCATGTATCCCACTTCCCGGATAAAAACGAAATAAGGATTGAACTTTCAAGAGATAATGATTTCTTTCACCTGAAAGTTTTTAATACAAAGGATACGCGGAGAGAGGTAAATAAAAATGGCGGCATTGGACTGCGGAATGTTCAGCGCAGATTGGAACTGATCTATAATAACAGGCATAGTCTGCAATTCTACGAACTTCCGGAAAGTTTTGAGGTTAACCTGACCTTGAAAATGACATAGGAAGATAACCTGATAAAGCAACGAAAAGGGATAAACCGAATGAAACTAACGTGCTTGATTATTGACGATGAACCCGTTGCCCGCAAGGGATTGGAGGAGTATGTCATGGAGATTGACTTTTTACAACTTGTCGCACAATGTGAAAACCCGCTGAAAGCTGCATCGTACCTGAAGGAACAATCCATTGATTTGATTTTCCTCGACATACACATGCCAAAAGTGTCGGGAATTGATTTTCTGAAGACATTAAGAAATCCACCTTTAGTAATTTTCACCACGGCTTATTCGGAGTATGCCCTGGAGGGTTATTCGCTCGATGTCATCGACTACCTGATGAAGCCTATTACCTTTGACCGGTTTTTGAAGGCAACTCAAAAAGCGTATGAAGTTCATCAAATGAAACGATTAGCCGCAGAGCAAAAGGAAGTTCATTCCGATTATTTTTTTGTCAAGTGTGATAGCAAGTACGAAAAAGTAAATTTCAACGAAGTAAAGTATATTGAAGCGCTTCAGAATTATGTTGTTATTCATGCCCGCGGTAAAAAACTGATCACTTACCTCACGTTATCCGGATTGGAAAATCAACTTCCCAAAGAACAATTTTTAAAAGTTCATAAGTCTTTTCTGGTGTCAATCGCAAGTATCAAAGCCATCGATGGGAATGAGATTCTGATGGAAGACGTAAGGATCCCCATCAGCCGTAACCTGAAGGAGAGTGTGGTGAACCGTATCCTGGGGAATAACCTTTTTAAACGTTAGCCTGTAAGGATGCAAGATTTTGTGTTCCACACTGCATGACCTTTTAGGATTCAATGTACAGGAGTTTCGGCATTGTACTTTCTCCACACCGGTTGAACACTTCTCCCTTCCAGGTATTTATCGACACCTTCTGCCAACGCTTTTTTGTAAATGACAAGGGCCTCGTGGATTTTCTCCACCGTTTCGGCGACATCGGCATCGGTATGGGAATAGGATATGATGGAAGAAGGCATGAGCAGCCCTCGCTTCATGGTTTCCTGCATGAATAAAGTTCTGAAAGGCTGTGAAGGTTGATTGTCCTGATCTCTCGAAGTATACACAGAACAACAAGGAGGCCCAAGAATAAATACCTTATCCTGTAAATTAAGATCACGGGAAGCTTTCATGACACCCACTTCGAGTTTGGTGCCTTGCTCGTAAAGTTTTTCTATGACGTTATTTTCTTTGTAGAACTTAATGGTGGCGATGGCCGCCGCAAGAGCATGTGTCTCTGCCCCATGGGTTGTGGAAAGTAGGAAAACACGTTCTTTGTTGTGGTATAATCCTCCAAGTGCCATGATCTCCCGTTTTCCTGCCAAGGCAGAAATGGCAAAACCATTACCCATAGCCTTACCCCAGGAAGAAAGATCAGGCACAATATCAAATTTCTCTTGTGCCCCGCCGATGTGCCACCGGAAGCCAGTTATCATTTCGTCCAGGATAAAAATAGCACCGTTTTTATGGCATAGGTCTCTAAGCTTATGCAAAAAATTATCGACGGGATCGTCATACTTATGGGCCTCCAGAATAACGCAGGCAATTTGGCCAGGATGTTCATTGAACATTCGCTCCGCACTATCCAGGTCATTATAATAAAATTTGGCCGTGAGCTTTTTTATAGGCTCGGGAATACCACCAGCCATAGGGGTAGTTCCAATAAACCAATCATGAACGGAAAAGAAAGGATGACTTGCGCACATTCCAACCATGTCCCGGCTGGTATAGGCTCTAGCCAGTTTAATGGCTCCATCCAGTGCATCTGATCCATTTTTGCAGAACTTGACCATGTCTGCTCCTTCGATCAGGCTTAAAAACGCTTCGGCGCATTCAAGTTCCAGGATGGAAGGCCTTCCGAAATTTGCCCCCAACTTCAATTGAGCCGCAGCAGCAGCGATGATGGGTTCAAAAGCATGTCCAAGTCCCACGGCCCTTAAACCGTTGCCATACTCTATAAACTCATTTCCGTCAACATCCCACACCCGGCAACCCTTCCCCTTCACGATATAAGGGGGCATAAATTCAGGGAATTGGTCATCGCCTTTTGCATACGTATGCGCTCCTCCGGGGATAAGGTCATTAAATCGTTTTTGTAGCCTCAGTGATTCTTTAAATTCCATTCTGATGGGGAGAGTTTTAGATTTTGAATATGCTTTTAACAAGCTCTTTTTAAAAAAATTTCAAACAATTTAGCGGTTGAATCTAAGAAGTTATTTGGTAACATTACAAAACTTTTGTCATCCTATAGTAAAACTTTTGTCATCCTGCAGTAAATGATCATGGAACCTAATACTTTGCTTCTGATAATTTTATCCATCACGGTTGTCAGCTATTTGTTCGATCAGATCTTAGATTACATTAATCTGAAATCTCAACGTACCGAAATTCCAAAAGAGGTCGAGGCATTTTATGAAAAGGAGAAATACGTGAAGTCACTGGCTTACCACAGAGAACTTACTAAATTTTCCTTCATCACTTCGGCGTTTAGCTTTCTACTCTCTTTTAGTATGTTGCTGAGTGGCGGTTTCGGATGGGTTGATGGATGGCTCAGACCTCATATGGACAACGAAATTTTGCTGGCATTGACATTTTTCGGAGTATTGATGTTGGCTTCTGATATTTTAACCATTCCCTTTCAATGGTATAGCACGTTTGTTATCGAGGAGAAGTACGGGTTTAACAAGACAACACTAAAAACTTTTATAACCGATAAACTTAAAGGATATCTGCTTGCGGCTACCGTTGGAGGACTGTTGTTATCAGCATTGATTTATCTCATTCAGACCATCGGACCAAATTTTTGGATTTGGTTTTCCATACTGGCTGCGCTTTTTGTTTTGTTTGTTAATATGTTTTATACATCGCTTATCCTTCCGATGTTTAACAAACTCACCGCATTGCCCGATGGTGAATTGAAAGCGGCTATAGAAAATTTCTCCAAAAAAGTAGACTTCCCGTTGGATAGCATTTTTATTATTGACGGTTCGAAGCGCTCGAAAAAAGCCAACGCATTTTTTTCCGGTATCGGTAAAAAGAAAAAAATTGTGTTGTATGATACGCTGATTGAGAATCATACCACCGCCGAATTAGTGGCGGTATTGGCCCACGAGGTCGGGCATTTTAAGAAGAAACATATTGTCTGGGGATACGTACTTTCAATCCTTCAGATCGTGTTTACTTTATTTGTGTTGTCCAGGATGATCGATGCTGAAAATGTTTCCCGGGCACTGGGCGGCGCTCAGTTAGCCATTCACCTGAACCTGTTGGCATTTGGAATCTTGTTTTCTCCTATTTCAGGAATTACAGGGTTATTCATGAATATGTATAGTCGCAAGAATGAATTCGAGGCTGATGCCTATGCGAAGGAGACTTTTGATGGAACTGCCTTGTCGAATGCACTTAAAAGGCTTTCCGTAGACAGCCTGAGTGACCTCTATCCTCATCCACTCTATGTTTTCTTTCACTATTCACATCCACCTTTATTAAAGCGGCTTGCGGCATTGTCTGGTATATCGGCACGATGAGTAAAAATTCAGTCGCTACTTTTGTATTGCTGGGTATTAACCTGATTGTTTTTGCCTGGCTGGCCATTCAGCAACAAAGCCTGCTGATGAAAAGTAGCCTCAATGTGCTCGCTATTCTTCATGCCGGTGCCAATCTTAATCCGTTCACATTGGGCGGAGAGCCCTGGAGAATCATCACCTCTATGTTTCTTCATTTTGGTGTAATTCACCTCGTCGTAAACATGTTTGCTTTGTATTCGTTGGGCAAAATGCTCGAGCCTGGGTTGGGAACAACCCGGTTTTTAATGCTTTACTTTTTTTGCGGTATTGCTGCAGGGATTTCAAGCTTGATCTTCAATCTATATACCATTAGTGCCGGCGCTTCCGGTGCATTATTTGGATTGTACGGATATTTGTTGGGTGCTGAATTGATTGGTAATTTTCAGGACCGTGAAAAGCTCAGTTACGTTGTTATAAACTTTATCATTTTTGTTGTTATCAGTGCTTTTTTCACCACGCTATTTCAGGTGGATTTATCAGGGCACATCGGCGGATGTATGGCAGGTTTAGTTTTGTCTGTGCTTCACCACAAATTTCCATCATTGATTGTAAATAGGAATTTGGCGATCGCCTTGATATTGCTATCGTTGTCAATGTTAGCCTTACCCAAGGACCAGTTGTACTACTACAGGATTTTTCAACGCGTCCTTAAAGCAGAGAAGTATACAAATCAATTGTACAGAAACAATCTTAATGATAGTCAACTAAAGGATAGTTTAGCCGCCATCCTTCCTGAGTGGGATTCCATTCATTCTTCTCTTCATGCGCTTCCCCGTGTGCCTTCTCAGCTTGTAGGCGATACAGCCACCCTGAGTGACTATGTAAAGCTCCGTAAGCAAGAGGCCTCGTACAGAATTGGATTGATTGCGCGTGAGTCGTACGTGTACCTGGATAGCCTTGAAATTGTTGGTTTGAAGTTTGATTCCCTACCTCCCTTTGAACATAGTTTGAATTTTAGTATGCCGGATGGAAACGTTAAAGAAAATGAACCTGACACGACAGATCGTCCAATCCAGGCCCTGGAAACAAAACGAATCTTTTACGATGCTGCCTGGAAAGAGATTGAAGATCCATCGGCATCAGTTTACTATCGTATTGGGACCGTGGATTCCTTGGGCCGCTGGCAGGGGCAGGTACGCGACTATTACCGGAACGGAGATATTCAAATGAAAGGAAAGTACCTGAACGGTATGAAGGACGGTATTTTTTTATATTATTCTGACCGACGCACGTATTCCTCCGCAGGGCGCTACGCGAAAGAAGATGCCGTAGGGAAATGGGAGAATTACCATTGGAATGGGGCCTTGAACAGCGAAGTATATTACAATGAAGGAGCGTTTACCGGGAGTGTATGGGATTCGTTGGGTGGTGTACAAGTTACGAATGGCAATGGCAAAGTCATTACGTGGCACTCCAATGGACACGTAGCTGAGGAGGGAAATTACCAGGATGGAAAGAGAGAAGGAGATTGGTTTGGATTTCATGACGATGGCAAGCCGTATTATCATGAATTCTATCGTGACAACCGATTGGTTCGCGGCGCTTCAGAAGATAAGGATGGAAAGCGATATGTTTATGATCAACTAAGTTTATACCCTTTTCCGGTCATGGGGATGACAGACTATAAGAAATATCTTGACAAAAATATGCGCAAACCCGATCCTTCAAAATTTGAAACAGGAATGGTAAAAGTCATTTTTAATGTAGGTGTTGATGGGGCAGTGTGGGATTTTGTTATCATACAAAGTTTAACTATCGCACATGATCGCGAAGCCATTCGATTGATTAAGGACGGACCTGCCTGGAGGCCGGGACTGTTGCATGGCCACGTCAAACTCCCTTCACAAGGATATGTAGAGGTTGCTTTTTAAATTTCAGTTTTCGTTTCAGCTAAAGAAACCGGTTTACCCAGTGCGCGAAACTCATGCAGGTCGCCAAAAACTTCAATTCGGATCGACTGGTCTGTTCCTGCTTGCCTGCCGTAGTTCTCCGAAGGCAGTGGTTCGAGTCCCGGAGGATTCTTGCGGCCATCGAAGTGGTGCTTTGTGATTTCTCACTTATTTTTAGGAGATTTCTTGAAATGATAAACCTACCGTTATGAATAATTACGAACTTCGGAGCAAAATAAAGTCCAGGGGAGCATCCTATTCTGGTTTTTATTAATTGGACTGTTTCATGTTAACGCACAAGTTATGCCGACCGAAAAACCTATGCCCCCTGAAAAACCTAGAATGGGTCGCAATTCCGAGAGCCCAGGGTCCTACTTAGTCTCTCTGAGATTATCTACCCCAGTTATAAATCCTGGGGATAAGGTAATGGTTCAACTATTTATAAGCGGCTACGGAAATATAGATGGAGGCAAATTATTCTGTAGTCCATCTGACAAAATTTTCGATCCTACCGCCTCAAAAATAATCTCCGACTTAAAATCTGAAAATGAAATAATCTTCTGGGGAGCAAATGAACGATACTTTTCCATTGATGGCGTTGTCATAGGTCTCAAGGGTGTTAAATTTCCTTCATGGAAATCTAGTACGCCTTTTTTTGATGTACCCAATTCAAGTAATGACTCGCCCACGACATTTACCGAAATACTCACATACTTTAAACAGGATCCTGGGCGAGCACCTATTAATTTTGAGTTGCAAACCTTTAAGAGCATTAAGCCAGGCAAATATAGTCTGGATATTGTTTTCACTTATTTCAATGGAGTATCCTGGGTTTCACAAACAAAGCCTGTGGAATTTACAGTACAGAATTTTCTAGAAAGGCACGCTACTGGAATCGGAGTTATTGGAATCATTGCCACAGTCATTGGTCTTATCTATGCTGTTATTCCCTTTGTTAAATTTATTTTGAAATTATTCTCTTAGGTCTGAATTAAGCTCCAGCACCCCTCACAGCTTCGTCTCCGGTAAACAGGAACCAGAACTTTCAAATCTTTTTAAGATCGCGAAAGCCCTGGATATTAATCCGCGTGAACTTTTGAACAGCTAGAGAGCCGGTCACAGATGTTTAGTTGGATGATGAAGGCTTTCAATGACAACGGATTTTATACTGAACTAAAAGTGGTTTGAAATGGCTAACTTCGGCTAAACGAAAGTACATGTCACATTTCAGCGTTGCTTTTAGACAAGCTGTTTCTAAAAACATTTGGGTTATTTTAGGTGTGACATGCCTAACGACTGCGTGGTTGATTGAGAAAAACGCTATTCAGTCTAGACAAACAGAAATAGAATCCAAACGTTTGGCATGGGACCAATATCGAATTGACAATAATATTTATGCCCTTATTACTTCCAAGTTCGAAACAATGCGCTTGATTGATCTAGCAACTTCAAGTCTACCAAAAGATACTTCCGCAAAAGCCCAAATGCTTTTGCAGCTTCGATTTGCTTTATTTGATCACTTAAGGTTAAGAATCGAGACAGATGAAGCTGTCTATTTATTAGAGAGAGATCCCTTAGATGAAGGCACTAATAAAATGTTGAATGAAAAGAGAATTGAGGCAACGAAGGCATTTAATTCTGGGGATATTAATAAGTTGCTTTTGCTTCATCAAAGAGATAATGATCAGAGTTTTAACAATGCCGAGAAAAGAACAAAACAATATGTTCGAGACTTCAATGAATTGTTAGAGAGACATGAAAAGGTTGAATATTTCTATTTGTCTATGTATATTTTAGGGTCTGTGCTTGTCGTTTATCAAAAGATCAAGGACACCATCCGCGACGAAAAAGAAAGTCTGGAAGATCAACATCATAAAGCAAAATCGATTATAAAAAAGTAGAAAGATTTATGTTGCCGCCTCTTGGATTTTCCAAGGGGCATTTTTTTTAAGGTGTGGGTATGTTCCCTATAGTGTTTTCACAGTCCAGTTCAAATTTGTTAGACCATGATATGGTGTTCTCATTCACCTTCTTGGCTTTTACCCTCAGCACATGGAGGAAACCATCTGCACCGTGTTTCCCGATATAGTTGGTAATTTCTCCCGCGGTTATATCCATTTGCCTGTAGGTGTAAATCGCTTCTTTTTCATACGTAACAGTTTGAAGTTAAAAGGTTTTTGTCTAATTTAAACTGTCGCATTTTCGGGGGGATCTTACACAGGGAGGAGAATTATGCTTTTAATTTGATTACAAGTAAGCTGGGTTAGGTAGTTCGGTTCAACCTTAAATGAAATGTTATGAAAAAGGTGATTACTTTGTTCATGATGAGCCTTGCACTGGCGACTTCATTATACGCTCAGGTTACGTTTATGCCCAAAGTGGGTACTTCCTGGTCAACTGTTTCTTTTAATGAGGACATCAATGACCAATTCCTTGGTGATTTTGATTATGGGTCTAAGGCAGGATTGATCATTGGAATAGCAGCAGAGATTCCGCTGGGTGGCGATATGTTTTCCTTGCAAGGGGAGCTATTGTTCCATCAAAAAGGTTATACTTCTAAATATGCGGAAAGTGAAATGTCGTCTTCCTATAAGACTACGTTGAACTATCTGGAACTACCAGTTTTGGCGAGAGTAAATTTTGGAAAATTTTATGCTGCAACGGGCACATACATTGGGTTTGGAGTTGGAGGGAAGTATGAAGGGAGTGATACCTACCTGGGATATACCGCACAGCACGAAGGCAAAGTTAAATTTGGCGAGGAGCCGGATAACTATGCCGGTTCTAATACATACATCAATGCGTTTGACTTCGGTATTCAAATGGGGGCAGGGGTGAAAGTCAGTATTATCGTTATTGATCTCCGGTTTGGACTTGGTTTAACCGACCTAATCGACAAGCGGGATTTGAACACGGAGACACGTAACAGGTCCCTTCAATTGACAGTTGGGTTTCCCCTAAGACACATTGAATGGAAGCATTGAAAAAGTTTCCCTCCAATCAACAACACTTCCAAATTCAAGTTACACGCAGTTAATTCGCAACTGCATCATCATATTTCTTTCCGATAGAATAGGCTTCACCGCTCCAACCGCCGCCAGTTGGAAATAACTTTTGTACTTATACAAACAGCTTTGGAAATACGCTCAGCCAAGGGTAGGTAAGTCTTCAAAAATCAGACGTTTAAATTTTGAGGCATCATGACAGCATTATGATGTTTACCAGCGGGATCCACTTTCTTATTTCGGTTTAACACCAACTCGTAAAATGCTGAAGTGAGTGTCAATGAGTATCATTTCACACCAATCAACATGGGTTTAGAATCTTCACACACTCCTGGTTGATTTATAAAATCCGCTCAATCATTCTCAAACTTATTTTCCATCAGTTTTTCCCTGAAAGAAGTGCCAAAAGTATAACCGAAGGTGAGCATAATTGCCCTGGTGTCTTGTTTGGAGATACGGCTAAAGGTGAAGTTCTCATCCGATGTAATAAAACCCGATTTTTGGGTATTAAAAATATCGGTTAACGCCAGGCCTAATCTGCCTTTGCCTTTGAGCATTCTATGTTGGTAGCCTAAATCAACAAAATATACGGCTATTGATTCTCCCTGTGGTATAGCCGTTGGGGCTGTATAATTACCGATAACCTGCAATTTTCCATTTTTATAAAGCGTGAAATTATTAACCAGTTTTGTGTACCAACTCACCAGATTATTAGATACTTCCGTTGAAAAAGAACCGTCACCTTCTATTTGAACTTTAAAAGCTGAAAAACTGAAATTTAAACTCCAGAACGCAAATGGATTGTAAGAGCCTATGACTTCCCCTCCATAGGTTACAGCCGTTCCAAAATTTTGCGGCTGAGTAAACGCGACTCCGTTCTCATCTAATACGGTGTAAGGTAAAATCGCATCGTCTCTTAACCTATAAAAAGTTACCAAAGAGAGTGACCCCTTTTGTAAGGTCTTATTGTAAGATAATTCCCAGGAGTGGATAAGCTCTGGTTTTAATTTAGGATTGCCCGATCGTTGATTCAATGAATCAGTAATATCTGTAAAAGGATTTAACTGACCCAGGCTTGGGCGTGTGATGCGCCTGCTATAAGTTAATTTGAAATTGTCTTTCTGAGAAGTGAAATAGGATAGACTCCCGGAGGGAAACAGATTGAAGTATTTATTGCTAAATGATTCTGTTTTATCAATGGTTTCACCTCTATTCCAAACCTGCTCAGCTCTAAGACCAACATTGTATTTCACTTTTGGTTCTTCTTTATCGCCCCGCCAACCGGAATACTGTAAATAAGCGGCATGAATCTGTTCATTGAATTCGAAGACGTCCGTGTTGATGGGGTCAATGATGAATTCGCCATTTACCTCCGTAGCTCGTTCATAATCTGAATGCAAATAGCGAATGATTCCTTTATAGCCAGTTTCGATTGTGCCATGGATTGAAATGGGTTGTAAATAGTCAATCGCGATGTTAGCCAGGTTTGTCTTCTGATAGACATGTGTACGCTGAAGTGATGATGTTTCTATTGGGTCACCCTGTTCGGTCAACGCCATGGTTGTTATATCGGTATCTTCTTTATCCTTGCTGAATGTATTGCTCAGGTTTGTGGTTAGTAGCTTATCAGGATTATCAAAATGCTTTATATACTTGAGGGATGCTTCTAACGTATTGGTTCTTCTGATCTCATCGGAATGCCGCTGACTACCACTTGTAAAATCTCCATTTGTATTTTCGTAGGTATTCTTTAATGTCTCATTATTGTCTTCTCCGGGAAATGCCCAAAGCGTTTCAAAGTTGAAGCTGTTCTTTTTGTTTGGCGTAAAATCAACATTTGCTTTTGCATTTTGATAGAAGACAAGGCGCTCATCAAATCTTCGTTGTGTGAGGTAATACTTATCGGGTATTTCAAAATTAATACGGTCGCCTTTCAAGCTGCGCGTTCTTGTAGTATACCAGTTGTCATAGGTGCCCCCTATATTCCATTTATCCGTTCGATGATTCAAAAGAGCCGAGGCATTGAGGCGATAGTGCTCGCCATGGCCAGCCCCAATCGCAAATGCACCATTTGTTCCCCTGTCTTCATTCTTTTTTAAAATGATGTTGATGATTCCACCTTCCGAATCTGCATCATATTTGGCGGATGGATTATTGATGATCTCAATACGGTCTATGCTGCTGGCTGGAATTTGCTCAAGGTGAGCACTTCTGTCCATTCCGGCAATACCGGATACACGTCCATTGATCAAGGTAAGCGGAGTTTTTCCTCTCAACATTACTTCACCATCCGCACTCACTAAAACACCGGGCATATTCTTTAATAAATCGGCTGCAGTTCCTCCAATTTGGGTGATGTTGTCTGCGGCCTTTACGATAAACCCTTCATCTGTTTTTTGAATCAGTTCTCTTATGGCTACTACTTCAACAGAATTCAGCAACAACGCATCTGGTTCAAGAACAATCGCACTTAGATTAATATCGGGATTAGTTGGCGTAATCAATACATCCGTTTTCTTGGGCACAAAGCCAATCATTTGAATATGCAGCACACAGTTTTCAAACGGAATTTTCTCTAAAATGAAGTTTCCGAAGGTATCGGTTACTGTTCCTGAAATGATGTTGAGGGAGTCGTTTTTGAGGGTGAGGTAAACATTCGCATACGCTACTGGGTTATTGCCTTCCTTCACCGAGCCTTTTACAGAACCTGCACCTTGTGCGCAGAGCATTAGGGTTCCATGAAAAAGGAATAGGGTAATAAAAATGTTGCGCATGTTGTCAGACTTTTTTCTATAGCGCAAGATACTATCCAATTCTCGCTGCAACAGCAAAACGTTCAGCTATGTTATCACAATTAATGATGAGAAACAGATTGTCTACAGATTCTGTATTTCAAATGGTATGAACGCTCCAAACATCAACCAGTTGGTGTTGTTGTGTCGTCGGTGAAGCCACCATTACCACCTGGTCGTAGGCATCGTTAGCCATTAATAGGTTGAAGATTCCGCACCCGGTGGGGTGTTAAATAAAATTTGAAATGCTTAATTTCCATTTTAAAATTCACCTATGAAGAGAAGACAATTCATAAAATCAACCCCGATATTTATCGGGGCAGCCGGGATGGCCCTCGCGTCTGCACCGCTCATTCGTGTTATTGGAAAAGATAAAATATTCCGAACCGCGTTGATTGGCGCCGGATGGTGGGGTGGTAATATTTTGCGCTGCGCCATACAAGCCCGTGAAAGTAAAATCATAGCCCTCTGCGACGTAGATGCTAATCAACTTGATGCAACAGTAACAGAAGTAAAACGTCTTACGGGGGACACGCCAAAATTATATCGTGATTACCGTGAGTTATTAGCGAAAGAAAAACCTGAAATCGTCATTGTAGCGACGCCCGATCACTGGCATCCGTTGATCGCCATTGCGGCCATGGAAATCGGCGCCCATGTCTATGTTGAGAAACCGATTTGCCATACCATTAATGAAGGTAAAGCCATGGTCAAGGCAGCCAGGGATACACAACGCATGGTTCAGGTTGGAACACACCGCAGAGCATCACCCCACAATATATCCGGTATGGAATTTTTGAAATCAGGTAAGGCTGGCAAAATTGGCTCCGTACGGGCCTTTGTCCACTACGGTGGGGGACCGGGCAAAAAGACTCCGGACAGCGAGGCACCCCAGACGTTGGATTGGAATATGTGGTGTGGCCCGGCTCCTTTACGTCCCTTTAATACAACTATCCACCCGAAAGGATTCCGGGGATACCTGGATTATGCTAATGGACAACTGGGTGATTGGGGTATCCACTGGATGGATCAGATCCTCTGGTGGTCAGAAGAAAAGCATCCTAAAAAAATATTTTCAACGGCAAACCGGTTTATCCGGCAGGATAACACCGATGCTCCGGACACACAAAATGTACTATTCGAATTTGAATCTTTTACGGCTTCCTGGGAACACCGCCAATATGCTGCCAACAATGCTGAGAAAACAAATCTCGGTTGTTACTTCTACGGCACAGAAGGTACTTTCCACATGGGATGGATTGATGGCTGGACATTTTATCCGACTGACGCCAAGAAACCACCCCTTCATCAGGATGCAGCACTGGATGAACCTGATCAGCAAAATATTGCAGCACTCTGGACCAACTTCTTGACGTCCATCAAAACCAATGCGCTGCCGATGTGCGATATAGAAATCGGACAACGTTCCACAAACATGAGCCTGCTGGGTATGTTAAGTTGGAAACTTGGACGAAGTGTTGCCTGGGACGGAGATAAAGGAATCATTAAAGATGATGCGGAAGCAAACAAACTTCTAAGCCGTGCATACCGTGGAGAGTGGAAGTATCCGGGCAGTTGAAAATCACACGCTGCTTTTCCTAACTTTTTATTGTTGAATATTGAAAATTGAGCATTGCGTGTTGAACCTTTGAGCATTGAACTAAAAAACGCTCAATACTCAGTGATCAATACGCAATGTTCAGAGAGGATCAGCTTAACTTAATAACATTGCATATATTCGATTGTCCTTATTACATGAATCCTCATTGTAAAACTTAAAATATTCACTTTATGCAACGAAGAAATTTTTTACAAACTACCCTGCTCAGTGGTGCTGCCGTGTTTACAGGCTTACCGGAGAATAAAGTCTACGGGGCCACCGGTGATGTGGCACCATCTAAAATGAAAATCACGAAGATCCGGTACTACAGTGCTCCCGGATATACCAAACCGCTGTTCAACCAGGCCCGCGGAATAGTAGAAATTGAAACTGACGGTGGAATTATTGGCATAGGCGAAGGTGGTTCCAAAGATATGATAGAACAATGCGCGCAAATGATGATCGGAGAAGACCCATTTAGAATTGAACATCTCTGGCAAAATCTTTATCGCGGTATGTTTTATCCCCCCGGAAGAGAGAAACTACACGCCCTGGGTGCGTTAGAAATGGCATTGTGGGATATTAAAGGAAAAGCATTGGGTGTTCCGGTCTACGAACTTCTCGGTGGCGCTACACGGGAGTTTATTGAATGTTATGCGACAGGGTTCAACGCCTCTAAAGGAACAACGGAATACGAGCGCGCTAAGGATTGTATTGCAGCCGGGCTAAGGACCTATAGAACCGGACCAACAGGGGGCAATGGTGAAGAACGATTTGATTTTTATGAACATACTCAAAAAACCATCGAGCATTGTAAACGGATGGATGAAGCTGTTGGCGGTGGTGGTAAGTGGGCAATTGATCTTCATACCCGGTTCGATACTCCGGAAGCGATTAAGATTTGTGCCAGCTTGGAAACTTTAGAACCTTATTTTGTTGAAGACATCATCCGTTCAGAAAACCCTGGTGTCTATAAAACCATTC
>Ga0184629_10000537_pt1 | contig 16786 bp, 12 predicted proteins | sample PLM4_32_b1_FD_133158 | JGI IMG/M metagenome (GOLD analysis project Ga0184629, IMG submission 133158) | Groundwater sediment microbial communities from an aquifer in East River, Colorado, USA - PLM4_32_b1 | ecosystem: Environmental > Terrestrial > Soil > Riparian zone | place: USA: East River... | reverse complement strand
TTGGCCTCGAGCCCCGAATTGCAGAAGAACACCTCGTCCAGGCCGGTGATTTGCGCGATGCGGTCGGCAGCCTGCTCCTGCAGCGGGATCTGGAACAGGTTGTAACTGTGGATGATGCGGCCGATCTGCTCGGTGAGCGCGCGCACCAGCCGCGGGTGGTTGTGGCCGAGCGTGTTCACGGCGATGCCGGCCAGCGCATCCAGGTACTGCTTGCCCGCCTCGTCGTACAGCCAGACGCCCTGGCCGCGCACGAACGCCACCGGCTGCCGGGCGTAGGTGTTCATCACATGGCTCATGGCGTCAACCCCCACAATGCAAAACGGCGGCCCAAGCCGCCGTCCTCTGGATGTTAATCGCCTAGCCGATGCGGTGCAAGCCGCGCTCTTCCGCGGGCCTGAGCACCCGCACGCAGGGCTGGTAGCCCTCGAACACGATGCCGTGCATCTCCATGCGCTTGGGCGAGCGCAGCAGGCTGGCCAGGTACTCCGCGATCTCGCGCGTGATCAACTGGCCTGGCACCAGCACCGGGATGCCGGGCGGGTAGGGCACGATCTGGTCGGCGCAGATGCGGCGCGCCAGCGCGTGGTTCACCCGCTCCTTGTCGTCGAATACCGGCATCAGCTCGCCGCCGCAGTAATAGGCGTCGCGCGGCAGGTAGCGCAGCTTCGTGAAGTGGGGCACTTCCGGCGTGCGCACCAGCCGCCGCGGCGCAAGGTGCCCGCGCGCAATGCGCATCAGCGCATCGTACAGGCGCGACACCTTGGAGCGCGTGGTGCCGATGGTGAGCAGCAGGGTGAGCGTGTTGAAGGTGCTCTTCTCGGTCTGGATGTTGTAGCGCTCGAACAGCTCCTTCTGCAGGTCGTCGACGGTGTAGCCGCAGCCGGAGATGTCGATGGTCACCTTGGTCGGATCGAGCCGGATGCCGTCGTGCTTCACCTCCTCGGGCAGCAGGTCTTCCAACTCCAGCACGCGGAACACGCGCGTCGAGTTGACCTGCTCGCGCACCTCCTTGGCGAGCGCGAGCGTGCGCGACAGGAGCTTGTAACCTTCCATCACCGCTTGCTTGCGCGCCACGTCGAGGCTGGCGATCAGCGTGTACTGCGGGCTGGTCGAGGTGTGCATGTTGAAGTTCTCGCGGAACAGGTGCTCGCGGAACGCCGGGTCGTTGACGTGGATCATCGAGGCCTGCGAGAAGGCCGACAGCACCTTGTGCGTGGACTGGGTGGCGTAGTCGGCGCCGGCCTCCAGCGCCGTGGGGCGGAACTCCGGGTGGAAGCGCGCGAAGCCGTACCAGGCCTCGTCGACGATCACCTTGATGCCCTTGGCGTGCGCCGCCTCCACGATCGGCGCCAGGTCGTAGCGCAGGCCGTCGTAAGTGCAGGAGGTGAGGATCAGCGCCTCGGCGTCCGGGTGCCTGCGGATCGCGTCGAACAGGGTCTTCTTCGGGACAGGGCCGTACAGACCGTACTTCCGATTGAGCGCGGAATCGAGGTACACCGGATGCGCCCCGGACAGCACCACGCCGTGGTGCACGCTCTTGTGGCAGTTGCGGTCCAGCAGCAGCTTCTCGCCGGGCGCGAGCAGCGTCTGGAATATCACCTTGTTGGCCGTGGAGGTGCCGTTGGTCGCGAAGAACGTGCGCCGCGCGCCGAAGGCCTTGGCCGCCATGTGCTGCGCCTCGGCGATCACGCCCTTCGGCTCCATCAGCGAGTCGAGCATCGGCACCGACACCGACAGGTCGGCATCGAACACGTGCTCGCCCATGAACTCGTAGAAGTCGTTCACCCAGGGGCTGCCGCGCAGGCTCTCACCGGAGGAATGGCCCGGCGTATGCCACTGGTCCTTCGCCATCCACACGTAGTTCTTCAGCTGGTCGGTGAAGGGCGTGCGCGCGCGCTCCTGGATCTGCGCGTTGAGGATGCGGTAGATGCCGCGGTAGTCGCGCTCCTCGCGGTAGAAGTAGCCGTCCACCGACTCGGTGAACAGGGCGTCCACCACGTCGTCTTCTTTCTCCTGCGCGATGAGGATATAGACGTCAAGCTCGGGGCGAAAGCGGGTGATGCGCTGTACGAACTCCAGCGCGCTGACCTGCAGCTTCCGGTTTGGACGGCTGACGCCGTGGCCGTTGTTCTTGCCGAGGCTGTACAGCGTGTCGTCCACCAGCACGGCCTGGATGTCGCCATCCAATTCGATCGCGGCGAGCGCTTCCTTGGCGGTGGTGACGCCGGCGAAGGTGATGCCAAGAGGGTTGTCCAGCGACCTCGCCGCCGCGTTCAGGCCCTTGACGAACTCGCGCAGGACGAGGTGCTCGTCGTTGACGACGAGGATGCGGCTGACGGGCTTCGCCATGAGGGCGGCAAGTATAATCCCGCATGCTCAAGGCTGCGGTCGCCGAAGTCGCCGGGGCGCGGCGCGCCGGCGACACCGAATGCAACGCTTACGGCATTGCCTTGATGGCGTGCGCCAGGCGGCTTTTCTGGCGCGAGGCGTGGTTCCTGTGCACCACGCCCTTGGCGGCGATGCGGTCGATCACGCCGCGCGATTTCTCCAGCGCGGCGGCGGCCTTTGCCTTGTCGCCGGCGGCAATCGCCTTCTTCACGTTCTTGACTGCAGTGCTGAGCTGGGTGCGCAGCGAGACGTTTTGCGCGCGGCGCTTAATCGCCTGGCGGGCTGCCTTGCGCGCGGACTTGATGTTGGCCATGGCTTTGATCCGATGCGGAAAAGGGGGCGGATTCTAGCATGAACCTTCTCCGTGCCCTAGCCACCGTGAGCAGCATGACCTTCCTGTCGCGGGTGCTGGGCTACGCGCGCGACTTCTTCATCGCGCGCATGTTCGGGGCGGGCCTCGCCACCGACGCCTTCTTCGTCGCCTTCCGCATCCCTAACCTGCTGCGGCGTCTGTTCGCCGAGGGCGCCTTCTCGCAGGCCTTCGTGCCGATCCTCGCCGAGTACCGCAACCGCCAGTCGCCCGAGGACACGCGCAAGCTGGTGGACTGCGTCGCCACGCTGCTCGGCCTCGCCCTGGTGGTGGCGGCGGCGCTCGGCATCGCCGCCGCGCCCTTCATCGTCTATGTGTCGGCGCCCGGGTTCGCCGCCGATCCGGGCAAGTTCGAGCTCACGGTAAGCCTGCTGCGCATCACGTTCCCCTACATCGTGTTCATCTCGCTGGTGGCGCTCGCCGCCGGCGTGCTCAACGCATGGAGCCGCTTCGCCGTGCCGGCCTTCACCCCGGTGCTGCTCAACGTCTCGTTCATCGTCGCCGCCGCGTTCTTCGCCGAGCGCTTCGACCCGCCGGTGCTGGCGCTCGCCTGGGCGGTGTTCATCGGCGGCGCGCTGCAGCTTGCGCTGCAGCTGCCGTTCCTCGCGCGCATCGGCATGCTGCCGCGCTGGCGCCTGAATCTGCGTCATCCCGGCGTGACGCGCGTGCTCAAGCTGATGGCGCCCGCGCTGTTCGGCGTCTCGGTGAGCCAGATCTCATTGCTGATCAACACAATCTTCGCCTCGTTCCTGGTCTCCGGCAGCGTCTCCTGGCTCTACTACGCGGACCGCCTGATGGAGTTCCCGGCCGGCGTGCTCGGCGTGGCGGTGGGCACCATCCTGCTGCCCAGCCTGTCGCGCTACTACGCGAGCGGCGCCGCCGACGCGTACGGCAAGCTGCTCGATTGGGGCCTGCGCGTGACGCTGCTGCTCGCGGCACCGGCGGCCGCTGCGCTCGCGGTGCTGGCGCTGCCGCTGATCGCAACGCTGTTCCACTATGGCCGCTTTTCGGTGGAGGACGCTTGGATGACGCGCCAGGCGCTGGTGGCCTACAGCCTCGGACTGGTAGGCATGATCCTGGTGAAGATCCTCGCGCCCGGCTTTTACGCACGCCAGAACGTGGTGACCCCGGTGAAGATCGGCTTGTTCACCCTGGCGGCGACCCAGGTGATGAACCTTGCATTCATCGTGCCGCTCAAGCATGCCGGGCTGGCGCTTGCGATCGGCCTGGGCGCCTGCCTCAACGCTGCGCTCCTCTACCGGTATCTGCGCCGCCACGGCATCTACGCGCCGCAACCCGGCTGGGCCGCCTTCGGCGCAAAAGTCGCGACTGCAGTGGCGGCGATGGCTGCGGCGCTGTATTTCGCGATGGGGTCCGCTGCGTGGTGGCTGGGCGCGCACTGGCAGCAGAAGGTGCCGGCGGTCGCGGGCCTGGTGCTGCTGGGCGCGGTCGTATACCTCGGCCTGCTGTACGCCTTCGGGCTGCGCTGGCGCGATTTCGCGCGTCGCGAGGCCAGCTGATGCCCGTCCCCGACCGTTTCTCCGAGCTGATGGCGCGCGACGAGGCCGAGATCGACCTCGCACGCGCCTGCCTGCTCATTGCGCAGGATGCCTACCCGGGCCTCGACGTGGAGGGCTACCTGGGCGAGATCGAGCGGTACGCGGCGCGGCTGCGCGGCCGCCTGCCGCAGGGCCAGGACGCCGGGGAGCGCGTGGCCGCGCTCAATCAGTTCCTCTTCGACGACCTCGGTTTCTCGGGAAACGCGGACGACTATTACGATCCGCGCAACAGCTACCTGAATGAAGTGCTCGACCGGCGCACCGGCATTCCGCTCACGCTCTCGGTGCTGTACCTCGAAATCGGCAGGCGCATCGGGCTCGCGCTCCAGGGTGTGTCGTTCCCGGGGCATTTCCTGGTACGGCTGCAGCTGCGCGGCGCGATGCTGGTGCTCGACCCGTTCTCGGGCGGCGAGCCGCAGTCCGAGTCGGATCTGCGCGCGCGGCTGCGGCGCGTGATCCCCGAGGGTGCGACGGGGCAGGTCGCGCCGGAGGAGCTGCCGCTCGACCAGTTCCTCGAGCCCGCGGGGAAACGCCAGATCCTTGCGCGGCTGCTGCGCAACCTGAAAGGCATCTACCGAGAAGCGGACAAGCCGCAGCGCCTGCTCGAAGTGCTGAACCGGATGCTGACGGTGGCGCCCGAGGCGCACGGCGAGCTGCGCGAGCGCGGCCTGGTGTACCAGCGGCTGGAGTGCTACCGCGCCGCGCTCAAGGACCTGTGCGACTACTCGTCGCTCGAGCCTGACGCCCCGGACATCGAGGACGTGCGCGCCAAGGTGATGGAACTCAGCGCGCTGTGCGCGCGCCTGAACTGAGACGCTAGGCGGGCGCCCGCGCGCCGATGCCGGCGGCGGCGCGCATCTCCAGTGCACGCTTTTGCACCGCGGCATGCAGCGCGGGCTTGTAGCCGAGCGCGAAGTACACTTCCGCGGCGAGGAAGATCGGCGCGACGAAGATCTGGAAGAAGTTGTCCACCAGCGCCGGCTTGCGGCCTTCGTAGGCATGGCCGATGAGCTGGATCACCCAGCCGCCGCCGAAGAACGCGAGGAACCAGATTGCGCCGGTGGCGATCGGTTGCACGGACACCAGGTCCGCGAGATAGAGCAGCACGGCGTTGGCCACCAGCATGGCGAGCGCGAGCGGCACGTCCAGCAGGAAATACCAGACCAGCACCACCGCTGCGAGGAGCATCGCGGCGGTGAGCGTGACACCGCCCGCTTCGATGCGCGCCCAGCCGAGCGCGATGAACAGCCCGAAGATGATCATCGGCACGCCGACGAAATGCGTTGCCTTGTTGCGGGCATCCTGGTGGTACGCGGCGTAGAAGCTCATCTGCTGCTCAAGGGTCTGCATCGGGGCCTCCCTGAAAGCCACTATAATTCAGCATTTTACACACGCGCTGATGCAGGTCACGCACGGGTCCATTACGCCGGGGAGCAGCCGCTTGGCGCTCACCATCGGCAATTTCGACGGCGTGCACCGCGGCCATCAGGCGATGCTCGAGCGCGTCGTGTCGCGCGCCCGCGCCCTGCAGCTGCCTTCTTGCGTGCTCACCTTCGAACCGCATCCGCGCGAATTCTTCACGCCGGCGACCGCCCCGGCGCGGCTCACGCGCCTGCGCGACAAGCTGGAGCTGATGGCCGCGGCGGGAGTGAGCCGGGTGCACGTGGCGCGCTTCGACGCGCGGCTTGCCGCGCTCACGGCCGAGCACTTCGTGGAGGACATAGTGGCGCGCGGCCTGCGCGCCGCCTGGCTGCTGGTGGGGCGCGACTTCCGCTTCGGCGCGAAGCGGGGCGGCGACTTCGCGCTGCTCGAGCGGCTCGCCGGTCGCCACGGCATCGAGCTCGAAGCGATGCCGGAGGTCGCGCTGCAGGGCGAGCGCGTGTCCAGTTCCGCGGTGCGCGCGGCGTTGGCCGTGGGTGACCTCGCCACCGCGCAGCGACTGCTCGGCAGGCCGTTTGCCATGAGCGGGCGAGTGGCGCACGGCGAGAAGCTCGGGCGCGAGCTGGGTTTTCCGACCGCGAACGTCGTGCTGCGCCGGCGCCCGCCGCTCGCGGGCATCTTCGTGGTCGAGTGCCAGCTCGAAGGCGAGGCGCAATGGCGGCCCGGGGTGGCGAGCGTGGGGCGGCGCCCCACGGTGAATCCCACCGCAGCGCCGCTGCTCGAGGCGCACCTGCTGGACTACGCCGGGGATCTCTACCGGCGGCACCTGCACGTGCGCTTTCTGAAGAAGTTGCGCGACGAGCGCAAGTACGACGACGTGCCGGCCCTGCGCGCGGCGATCGCGGGTGACGCGGCGCAGGCCAGAACCTACTTTGCGAAGAAGACGAATGCCTGACTACAAGAAGACGCTGAATCTCCCGGACACGCCCTTCCCGATGCGCGGGGACCTCGCCAAGCGCGAGCCGCTGATGGTGAAAGCATGGCAGGACAAGGGCGTGTACCGGCGCCTGCGTGAAGTGTCCAAGTCCCGGCCGAAGCGATTCGTGCTGCACGACGGGCCGCCGTATGCGAACGGCGACATCCACATCGGCACCGCGGTGAACAAGATCCTCAAGGACATGGTGGTGAAGTCGAAGTCGCTCGCCGGATTCGACGCGCCCTACGTGCCGGGCTGGGACTGCCACGGCATGCCGATCGAAGTGCAGATCGAAAAGCAATACGGCAGGAACCTGCCCACCGCGGAGACGCTGCGCCTGTGCCGCGCCTATGCGACCGAGCAGATCGCGCGGCAGAAGGCGGACTTCCGGCGCCTCGGGGTGCTCGGCGACTGGGAAAACCCGTACCAGACCATGGCGCCGCGCAACGAGGCGGACGAGATGCGGGTGCTCGGCAAGCTGCTCGAGCGCGGCTACGTCTACCGCGGGCTGAAGCCCGTGAACTGGTGCTTCGACTGCGGCTCGGCGCTCGCCGAGGCCGAGGTCGAGTACGAGGACCGCAAGGATGCGGCGATCGACGTCGGTTTTGCGTTCGCCGAGCCGGACAAGGTCGCGCGCGCTTTCGGCTTGCCGAAGTTTCCCGACAGGCCCGGCTACGCAGTCATCTGGACCACCACGCCGTGGACGCTGCCGGCCAACCAGGCGCTGAACGTGCATCCCGGGTTCGACTACCACCTCGTGGATACCGAGAAGGGGCTGTTGATCCTGGCCGCGGACTTGCAGGAGGCGTGCCTCGCCCGCTACAAGCTGTCCGGAAGATCGCTTGGCGCCTGCAAGGGCGCGGCGCTCGAAAACATCCGCTTCCGCCATCCGTTCTATGACCGGACCGCGCCGATCTACCTGGGCGAGTACGTGACGCTCGATACCGGCACCGGCATCGTGCATTCGGCGCCGGCCTACGGCGTCGAGGACTTCGACTCCTGCCGCCGTTACGGCATGAAGGACGCGGAGATCCTCACACCGGTCATGGGGGACGGCAAGTTCGCGCCCGCGCTGCCGCTGTTCGGCGGGTTGTCGATCTGGGACGCGAACGCGAAGATCGTGAAAGCGATCGAGGCGCAGGGCGCATTGTTCGCCGTGGACTGGAAGTTCGCCCACAGCTACATGCATTGCTGGCGCCACAAGACGCCGATCATCCTTCGCGCGACGACACAGTGGTTTGCGGGCATGGAGCAGGTCCCGGGCTTCCATGGCGCGAAGCCGAAGGAAACGCTGCGCGCCATTGCGTTGCGCGGCATCGAAAAGACGAAATTCTTCCCGGCCTGGGGCCAGGCGCGGCTGCACGGCATGATCGCCAACCGTCCCGACTGGACGCTCTCGCGCCAGCGGCAGTGGGGCACGCCGATGCCCTTCTTCATGCACAAGGAGACCGGCGAGCCGCACCCGCGCACGCTCGAGCTGCTCGAAGAGGTCGCCAAGCGCGTCGAGAAGGGCGGCATCGAGGCCTGGCATACGGTGAAGATCGAGGAACTGCTCGGGGCCGAGGCGTCGATGTACGAAAAGGGCCGCGACACGCTGGATGTGTGGTTCGACTCGGGCTCGACGCACCAGACGGTTCTGCGCGGCTCGCACCCGGCGCTCGGCTTTCCCGCCGACATGTATCTGGAAGGCTCGGACCAGCATCGCGGCTGGTTCCACTCTTCGCTTCTCGTTTCCAGCATGCTGAACGGCATGCCGCCCTACGAGTCGCTGCTCACGCACGGCTTCGTGGTGGACGGCGAAGGCCGCAAGATGTCGAAGTCCAAGGGCAACACGGTCTCGCCGCAGGAGGTTTCGAACAGTCTGGGCGCCGAGATCCTGCGCCTGTGGGTGGCCGCGACCGATTATTCGGGCGAGCTGTCGATCTCGAACGAGATCCTCAAGCGCGTGGTGGAGAGCTACCGCCGCATCCGCAACACGCTGCGCTTCCTGCTCGCCAATACGTCGGACTTCGATGCCGCGAAGGACGCCGTGCCCGTGGCGCAGATGGTGGAGATCGACCGCTATGCGCTGGCACTCGCCGGGCGCTTGCAGGAAGACCTCAGGAAGGACTACGACGGCTACCAGTTTCACCTGGTCGCGCAGAAAATACAGGCCTTCTGCTCGGAGGACCTGGGCGCCTTCTACCTCGACATCCTGAAGGATCGGCTCTACACCTGCGGCGCGAGTTCGCACGCGCGGCGCTCGGCGCAGAGCGCGCTGTGGCATGTCGCGCAGACCCTCGTGCGCCTGATGGCGCCGATTCTCAGCTTCACGGCCGAGGAGGCGTGGCAGGTGATGGCGGGCAGCTCGGAGCAGAGTGTCTTTGAGCTGGTGTTCCACGAGATTCCCGACGCAGGCCTGGATGATTCCGCGATCAACCGCTGGGCAGACGTCCGGCAGGTCCGGGAAGCCGTCGCCAAGAAGATCGAGGAAAAGCGTGAGCGCAAGGAGATCGGGTCGTCACTGGCCGCGGAAGTGCAGATCAGGACTTCGGGCCCTGCGTACGACGCCCTGGTGCGGCTCGGCGATGATCTGAAGTATGTTCTGCTCACATCGCGCGCGAGCGTGGAGATGGCCGAAGGCGTTGGCGTCACAGTCGAGGTTGCCGCCAGCGCGCATTCCAAGTGCGAGCGCTGCTGGCACTACCGCGCCGACGTCAATGCAGACGGCCTGTGCGGCCGCTGCGAATCCAACCTGCACGGCGCCGGGGAGAAGCGCGTCCATGCCTAAGGCGGTGCCCTGGTTCCTCGCTGCCGCGGCCGTCGTCGTCGCCGACCGCCTGAGCAAGTGGGCCGCGCTCGCCGGGTTGCGCGTGGGCGAGAACGTGGAAGTGACCGGATTCTTCAATCTGGTGCTGGTGTTCAACCGTGGCGCGGCCTTCAGCTTCCTCGCCGACGCGCCGGGCTGGCAGGCGCCGTTCTTCATCGCCGTGGCGCTGGTTGCCGCCGCCATCGTGAGCTGGATGCTGTGGCGCAATCCGGGCAAGCGCCTGCTGTGCGCGGGCCTCGCGCTGATCCTCGGCGGCGCGCTGGGCAACATGTGGGACCGCGTGGCCTACGGGCACGTCGTCGACTTCCTCGATTTCCACGCCATGGGGTGGCACTGGCCGGCGTTCAACGTCGCCGACTCGGCGATCAGCGTGGGCGCGGGGATCCTCATCGCCGAGAGCTTCCTGCGCAAGGAATAGAATGGTGGCCATGGAGGTCCTGCTCGCCAATCCACGTGGTTTCTGTGCCGGGGTGGAGCGCGCCATCGACATCGTCGAGCGCGCGCTGGAAGAGTACGGCGCGCCGATCTACGTGCGCCACGAGATCGTGCACAACAAGACCGTGGTGGAGGACCTGCGCCGGAAGGGCGCGGTGTTCGTAGATGAGCTGGACGAGGTGCCGACCGGCGCCACGGTGGTGTTCAGCGCGCACGGCGTCGCCAAGGCCGTGCGCAAGGACGCGGACGACCGCGGGCTGAAGGTGTTCGACGCGACCTGTCCCCTGGTCACCAAGGTGCACGTCGAAGTTTCCAAGATGCTGCGCGAAGGCTACGAGATCGTGATGATCGGCCATCGCGGGCACCCCGAGGCCGAGGGCACGATGGGGCAGGCGAATGCGGGCATGCACCTGGTCGAAACTCTCGAGGACGCGGCGCGGCTCGAAGTGCGCGACCCCGCGAAGGTGGCCTACGTCACGCAGACCACGCTGTCGGTGGACGACGCGCAGGCGATCGTGGCGGCGCTCAAGACGCGCTTTCCAAGCATCCACGGACCGAAGAAGGACGACATCTGCTACGCCACGCAGAACCGCCAGGATGCGGTCAAGGTCATGACGCCGCGCTGCGACGTGGTGATCGTGGTGGGCTCGCCCAACAGCTCCAACTCGAACCGCCTGCGCGAGGTGGCCGAGAACATGGGGGCGCAGGCGTACATGGTGGATAGCGCCGCGGACCTGCGTCCGGAATGGGTCACGGGAATGCGCCGCGTCGGCGTCACCGCCGGCGCCTCGGCGCCGGAAGTGCTGGTGGAGGAACTGGTCGCGCGCCTGAAGGCGCTCGGCGCGGCGAGCGTGCAGCAGCTCGACGGCATCACCGAGAGCGTGGTGTTCACCCTGCCGCGGGAGCTGGCGCGGCGCCGCTAGGCGGCTGCGCTAGCAGCGCGTGCTGGTTCTTTCCCAGCGGCCGCTGCGGTTGCAAACGGTCACGTAACCCTCGCGGCACAGCCTGGTGCCTTGCGGCACGCGGCGGCCCTCCATCTCGCAGGTCGCCTGCCCGTCTGACTGCGCGAGCAGCAGCCACCCGCGTTGTTCCGGCGCGCGTGCCTGCGAAGGCAGCGCGAACGCAGCGGCGAGCAGCGCCGCGAGCAGTACGATCTTCGATGTCATGGTTTCTCCTGCGCGTAAGTATTGCGTTGCATGCGCGCCCGGCGCGGCGGTTGCCAGTCCGGAACGTTCTGCGCGTGAGTCCGGGTGAGGAAAGTCGAGCCGGCGCCGAAGTTGAGCTCGACCTTCAGCGCGCTCTTGACGGCGAGGCCATCCTTGCGGCCCGGGGTGAAGCGGGCAGCGGCGAATGCGTCCACCGCCGCCTGTTCGAAAACACCGGGAGGATCGGCCTGTACCGCGACGGTCCTGTCCACTGCGCCTGCTTCGTTGATCAGTAGCTTCAATACCACGCGGCCGCTTGCGACCGGCGCATCGGGAGGGAACACCGGATGGACCGGCGTGCGAATGAGGGGGCGCTCATCCAGTTCCTCCGCGGGAACGTACTTGGGCGGGGCAACAATGCCGGAGGCGGACGCGGCTGCCCGGCGCAACGCCGGGTCCGGGCTCGCCGCGCCGAGGCCGACGGGGGCGCGAGGCGTCGGTGCGATCGTGTCATCGGTGCCAGCTGCGCGCAGCCGGGCTTGCAGCGCCCCGGCACTCCACTGGCCCCAGGCGGGCGTGTTCATCTGCCCTCCCCGCGGCATCCGGTCGACGAGCGCCAGAGCCGCGCCATGCAGGATCAGCGACGCCCCCAGGGCTGCGGGGATGCGCGCGTCGATCATCACTCGACGACCAGTTCCCGCCAGGACACGCGGCGGCCGGTGAACTCAGTCGGCGCGATCGGCGCGTCCTGCGTCAGCTGCTGGTTGGAGGCCGTGGTCACGATCGCCACGACCTTGCCGCCGGGCAGCATGATCACGTTGATACCTACCGCCAGCGAGCTGCCGATCTTGATGCTCGCCACGCCGCCCGGGGCGCCCTCGACGTACGAACCCGTCAGGTAGTCGAGGTAGTTGATGTTCGCCTCGCCGCCCGCCGTGCAGGTATCCAGGGTCGGGGTGTTCGACGCGACCGTCAGCGTGCCGAGCTGCAGCTGCGGGTCGATGTTCACCCGCTCGCCGGAATCCGGCAGGTCGATGTACCAGCCGAAATCGGTCGACCAGCTCGGCGAGGTGCCCGGCGCAACCGTGCGCTCGCCAGGGTTGACGCCGGGCTGGAACACGCGCTGCTTGATCGACGGGCCGCGCACGTCCGCGATCACCGGACCGGCGGTAACGGTAGGCTCGTCGCGCAGCGCGTAGATCGTCTGCGTGGTGAACGGGCCCGACTTGTCGCTGGCCTCGAGGAACTTGCCGGTGCCGAACATGATGAGCGGTTTCTTCGGCACGGTCGGCGCATCCGTCACTTCCGGCTTCACCGAGATCGGCTGCGTGTTGCCGAGCGCGTCCTTCGCCACCGCCAGCAGCGTGACCGTCAGGTAGTTGGCGTTCGCGCCGCTGTCGTAGTTGAGGTCGAAGCGCCACATGTTGCCCTGCATGTCGCCGCCGTAGACGTACAGGGCGGTGTTGTCGACCGCGGAGTTGGTCGCATAGGCGACAACCTTGGCGAGGCCGCTGGGCACGGCTGGCGATCCCGCGCCGGTCGCGAGGCGATGCAGGATGTGGCCGTCTACGGCGTCAAGGATGTAGAGATAGCCACCCCCGTTGCCATTTCCGTCGACCGAACCGTTGTTGTAGCCGGAGGTGACGACCGCCACCCACTTGCCGTTCAGCTTGGTGATGACAGGCACGCCGTAGGACAGGCCGACATGGCAGTCGCCGAAGAACGGCCCGCCTACCGGGACGCCCTGGAGGCCGGTGGCCACGCAGGTGCTGGTGTAGCCGAACTCCCACAACACTTTCACGCCCGTAACCGACGGATTGCTGATTTCGAGGGCGTAGTAGCCGCGGCCACCCGCGTTCAGGCCGGCTACCAGGATGGAGCGCCAGTCGTCGATGCCGCCGCACGGCGTAGTCACGCAGATGTCGGCGATCGCCGGTGAGCCGTCCGCGAAGTAGCGGTGGTTGTAGGGCTCGTTCGCGAGCAGGTGGACATAAGGCAGCAGCAGGCCTGGAACGTAGGCCCAGCGCTCCACCCCGTTGCCGGTGTTGTTGCCCGTGAAGGTGTCGTCAAGCGTGGCCGCGGTAGTGATCCCCGCTGTCTGGAAGTAGGGGTTGTTGTTCACGTCCGTCTCGAACGCGTGCAGCATGCCGTCGTTGGATGCCGCATACACCGTCCCGCGCCGCGCCTTCGTCGGATCGGGGAAGCGTGCCACCGGGCAGCCGGTCCCGGTGCCCTCGGTGCAGGCCCTGAAGGCGAAGTAGCCGGCGTCGCCGTAGGAGAACGGCGACTTGCGCACGTAGGCGGGCTGCGCGTTCACGATGTCTCCCAGGATGCTGGTGCGCGCACGGTACAGGTCCGTCGCGCCGCGCGGGATGACGCCCGAGTTGTAGTTGGAGATGTCGCCGCGCAGATAGTTGACGAGCGACTGCGCGGTGCCGGCGACGGTCCAGTCGCCTTCCTGCGAGAGCGCGATGATGGCCGGATCGAAGTAGTTCACTTCGGCCGCCGTGAGGCCCGTGCCGTCGTTGCACCACGCCGCGCCGACGTCGGCGCTCATGCAGAAGTGCTTCATGCGGTTGCCGCCCGTGTCGCCGCTGTCAAAGGTGAAGAGCTGCCGGTCGGTGTGCAGCCGCGTGTCGAGCAATTCGGACGCGGACCACAGCTGCACGGCGGACACAGTGCCCGTCGAGAGATCGATGGTGCGAGCCTTGAGGTCGCCGATCCAGTCGACGGTCTGGTACTGCGCGGTGAAGGCGAAGTTGTCGCCCGCCACCGGCTGCAGGTTCGAAGTCGCCGCCGCCGCGCCCGCGCCTACGCGGGCCTGCAGCTGCTCCAGAGTGTCCGCGAGTCCCTGCGCCACCTGGTCGGGGCTCTTGGCGCTGAAGAACACGCCGCGCCCGTTGACCGCCGCGTGCCACAGGTCGTCCAGCGCGCTCGGCCTCTCAGCCACCGGCACCGGCCATTTCTTGGTGCCCTGTTTGATGTCCACGAAGTCACCGGTGCCTGCAGTCTCGTAGTCCGGCCGGAAGGTCAGCTCGCCATCCAGGCCGAGGCCGATGGTGAACGTGACCATGTGCTGGTGGGCGGCCTTGTCCTTGTCGGTCGTCGGCACCGTATCGGCCATCGCCGGCCGCAGGTCGGTCTTGTAGTAGTACAGCGCCACGTCCGCCAGGGTATTCGAGGCGACAGGCGTGCCACCGTCGAACACGCCGTCCGCCTGGCGCGAGTAGGGCGCGGTGTCCGTGTTGTCCTGGTTGCCGATGGAGGTCGAATTGTCGTTCTGCCGTCCGACGTTTCCGTTCCAGTACCCGTCCGTGGACAGGATGGCGAAGTTAGGCTGGCAGGAGGCGGTGACCGGGTCATCGCTCGCCGCGGACAGCCCGCCGGTCAACCCGCTGCCAAACTTGCCGGCATAAATCAGGCCGACGCGGGCCAGCGCCTCGCGCAGTGGCGTGTAGTTGGACGGGCTCTGCGCATACAGCTTCGCGTACCAGTTGGCGCGGTGCGCGGTGTCGTAATCCGCGATCTTCAGGTATTTCGACGCCACCACGCTGGCGCCCATGGCGCTCGTCTGGCAGTCGTTGCCGCTCACCGGGCAGATGGTGATGAAGCCGACGCGGAAGCCCTCGTTGAGGTTGGCGAAGGCTCGCCCCGCCGCCGCTTTCATCATGTGCATGCGCGTGCGGTGGTAGGCGTACCAGTTGCCGAAGTTCGTCATCTCCTCCAGGTAGGTGCAGTCCACGCCGGCGCAGTCGGTGCGCCCGGCGGTTTTCGGATACGAGTTGACCACCGGCACGATTTCCGTGCGAGTGAACTGGCCCACGCCGATGCGCACTCGGCCCGTGTAGGCGACGGCGCCACCGGACATCGGCGCGGTTGCGGTGTTGACCATCTTGGTCGACACGCCTGCCACGCTGCCGCAACTGGTGGTGCCCATGTTGCAGATGGTGAGGGTGATGGAACCCCCTTTGGTCACGGCGATTGTCCAAGTATTGGGGATGTTGCCGAGATTGACCGGCGCAACGATGTTGATCCCGTAGGTGCCGTTGTTGGTTGCCGTCCACGGCCCCGTGCCGCCCGGCGGCGTCTGCGCGCACGTATTGATGGCCGTGCGCAAGGCGTCGCGCGTGGCCTGCCGCCGGTTGTTGCTGGAGGAGCCGGACGGCGCTTCGATGCGGCTGAGTGCGCCGCTGGTGCCGCCGCCCGCGATCCACCGTGCCGAGTTGCTACCGACGGTGAAACTCTGCGTCGATCCAGGCGCGCAGGACAGGAGTTGCTGCCCGTTGACCGTGAGCGAAGTGATGGTGTTCGAGCTGCCTGCGGTGCTGATCTGGATGGTGCCGGTCGCACTGGTGGTGCCCACCGTCGTGGCATTGACCGTGATGGCCTTCCCGTTCTCCGTCGTGCCTGTGGCGATCGACGTGACGACGACGTTCGCGCCGCTCTGCGTGGCAACGTAGGTGCCGCTCGCCGGTCCCGCATTGATGGCGCTCACGATCTGGCTGGCCACCGTGGAAATCGGCGTGCCGCCCGCCACCGCGATCGAGCCGCTGAGGACCTGGGTGGCGCCGATCGTGATCCCGGAGATGCTGCCGCCCGCGGCATTGATCGACTGGACCTGGATGTTGCCTTCCGCCTGGCGCGCCGGCACCGTGCCGTTGACGGTAAGCCCGATATGCTTGGCGTGGATGAAGGCGCCGATCTTCTTGCGCTGGCAGTAGTTGACCCGCGGCACGGTGAGGATCGAGTCCTCCTGGTGGTTCGCGTTGTTGCACCAGCGCACGCCGGAGAACGTATACGTCGCGGTGACGGCCGCGCCCGCCACGCAGTCGGTGAGCTCCGCATCCTTGCAGAACTCGGGCGCCGGGTAGACGTGCACCGCGGGATTGACCGCGGAGCCGCTCACGCAGTTGGTGCGTGCCGCGTCGCTGCAGAACTGCCGCGTCTGCATGCGGTAGTAGTAAGGCGACACCGAGATGTACTTGGTGCTGCCGCCGCCGTCCGTGCCGTAGGGGAAGGCGGCGTTCGGGAAGTTGTACCCCGAATTCTGCCGGCAGGTGCCGCTCGTTGCCGCGTCGGCCTGATTCGCGCACCAGACCCGGTCCTGGAAACCGGTGACGATGTTGGTGGTGGCCGTGTTCTGATACGGATTGGTGCGCACCGCGGTCCAGCCCGTCGTGGTCGCCGTGTCCTGCGACGGCATCTCCGTGCCGTCGTCGTTCAATGCCGGGCGATAGCGCAGGTCCGGGTTGTAATAGATGGAGTTGAAGTCTGCGCTGTTGTAGGGTGGGTCGCCGAAGATGCACGCATTCGGATTGCCGCCGATATTGCTTCCGCCGCCGGAATCGCCGTCGTCGCCGTGGTCGAAGCAGCCTGCCGTGGTCGGTGGCGTGCCTCCCGTGTTGTGGCTGTCGTTGACGTAGTCAGGCATGTAGTCCGAGCCCATGCTGCCCGAGTCGTCGAGGATGAACATTACGTTGGGCTTGATCGAGCTCACCCCCGTGCCGAGCGGGTCGGTCGAGATGTTGAGCTGCTGCGCCGCCGCGGGCAGCGCCGCGGCGCCGGCCAATGCGAGGGCGCAGGCGAGGATCAGTCTGGACTTGCGCGTTTTCATGGTGTTCTCCAGCGACATGGCAGCCATCATCACTTCAGCATGGCCTGCACGAAGCTCAGGGTGTTGCGCGGCCCGAGGACGCGGACCGTGACGCGGTAATAGACGACCGT
>Ga0184629_10000536_pt1 | contig 16790 bp, 7 predicted proteins | sample PLM4_32_b1_FD_133158 | JGI IMG/M metagenome (GOLD analysis project Ga0184629, IMG submission 133158) | Groundwater sediment microbial communities from an aquifer in East River, Colorado, USA - PLM4_32_b1 | ecosystem: Environmental > Terrestrial > Soil > Riparian zone | place: USA: East River... | reverse complement strand
CTGGTGATTGGCCACAAAAATAATCGGTACTCCTTTTGGAATACTCTCCCTGTTTTGAAAACTGAAAGTAGTTCCAAGTAAATGAATTATTCTCAATAAAATAAAATTGAGATAATCAACACTTTTTTTATGTGCCTGATAACCAAAAACGTTCAAACAAATCCATTGGATAGGGTGAAACACTACCAATGTCAAAAGAATTAACATTAAAACGATAAAAGATAAGGGATACGAAATAATCTTTTGCATACTATTAAATTTGCCACAAAAGTAAGAAATATATTTTTAGGAGTATTTATATAGAAAGCAATAAATCACGACACCTTTATCATTTTGACATACAACTGCTTACAATCTATTTTTGTTTAGAAAAAGGCAACAAAACAAAACAAAAATAGTAAAGAAATATTCCGAAAATGGCGCTAAAACAACCCATTGCATCACGGTACATTAGTTGTACCTTTGCTATCTTATAACTTTGCTTTGTACAAAATGAATTTTACCTACCCAAAAACAGAAAAACTCAAAAGTAAAATAACCATTGGTTTATTATTCACCGAAGGGAAATCTGTTTCCAAATATCCTTTACGATTGGTTTATAATCCTGGTACTTTTGGAGAAGGACAAAAAATAAAAATGGGTGTTTCGGTTTCCAAAAAATATTTCAAGAAAGCCGTGGATCGCAATTATTTAAAACGGGTACTTCGTGAAACCTACAGACACAATAAGCATTTACTGATTGATAATCTAGACCAACCGTATTCCTTTATGCTTTTTTATCAAAGCAAAGACCAATTGCCTTACGAAGAAATTAATACCAAAACCATACAGTTGTTTGAGAAGTTTCTAACTCAAACCAAACAAGGAATTCAAAACGAAGAAAAAAGAGATCTTGAAAATAGCTAAAGTTCTTAATTTGTTAAAAATAGATTAACACTTTACTTAATTACTGCTGCGTTATAATTTATCCTTATTTTAGTACTATCAAATTAAGCCAAACGAAAATGAGAACCTTCTTGTTCCAAAAAAAATACATAATTCCTATAGTTGCATCGGCGTTTTTATATGTGGGTGTCAGTTTTAAAGACGATTATTTTGAGATTGCCAAACAATTGGAAATTTTCACTACGCTATTCAAGGAATTGAACAAAAACTACGTAGACGAAACCACACCGGCGGAGCTGATGAATAACGCCATAAAAGGGATGTTAAGTTCTCTTGATCCTTACACGGTTTATTTTAACGAACAGGAAGTCCTCAAATTCAAGATCAATAATACTGGCGAGTACACCGGAATTGGCGCACTAATTACCCGAAAAGACGATAAATTAATTCTCAGAGAACCTTACAAAAACTTTCCGGCCGATAAAGCGGGACTCAAAGCAGGAGACGAAATTATTCAAATAGGAGATACACCTCTTGCAGATTTCAAAGATGATGCGTCCCAACTTTTGAAAGGGTCGAAAAATACCAAAATTGACATTAAATACATTCGTCAGGGCAAAACACTTTCAACTGTAATTGTATTAGATGAAGTCGAAATCAAATCGGTTCCCTATTTTGCAAAAATTGATGCAAAAACAGGTTATATCGTATTGGCTCGTTTCAACAATAAAGCCTCAAATGAAACTCGAGAAGCCTTAGAACAACTAAAAAAAGAAGGTGCCGAAAGAATTGTTCTGGATTTAAGAGGAAATCCAGGTGGATTATTGAACGAAGCCGTAAACATTTGCAATTTATTCGTACCCAAAAACGAAATCATCGTGACTACCAAATCCAAAATAGAAAAACACAACAATACCTATAAAACGTCTAAAGAACCTGTAGACACAACAATTCCACTTGTTATTTTGGTAAATGGCAGAAGCGCTTCGGCATCCGAAATTGTTTCGGGAGCCTTGCAAGATTTGGATCGCGCTGTAGTTTTGGGAAGTCGTAGTTTTGGAAAAGGCTTAGTGCAAAGACCTGTAGAATTAACCTATGGAACACAGCTAAAAGTAACCATTTCGCGCTATTACACCCCTTCCGGAAGATGCATTCAAGCGCTGGATTATGCCCATAAAGACAAAAATGGAGTAGCAACAAGAACTGATGCGAAAAACTACAACACCTTTAAAACCAGAAAAGGAAGAACGGTTTATGACGGAGGTGGTGTTTTACCCGATATCGAAATGGAAGAAACCAAAACGAGTCCGATAGCGAATGCATTACTTAAAAACGACGGAATTTTTCAGTATGCTACGAATTATTATTACAAAAATCCAAATTTAGGGAATAAAATCCCAACAATTACCGATGCAGATTATGTTGATTTCAAACAGTATTTGAAAGTACAAAAATTCTCTTTTGATACCGAAACCGAATTGGCGTTAAAAAACACTTTGACTACAGCCAAAAAAGAAAAACTGGATGAGTCTATAGCATCCGAATATCAACAATTACTTACAGCACTCCAAAAATCGGAAAATACCCAATTAGACAAAAACCAAAAAGAAATCAAGGGTTTACTACTGGATGAGATCATCAAACGCTATCAATACCAAGAAGGATTGTACGATTATTATATAAAAAACAATCTGGAAATCAAGAAAGCAGTCAGTATTTTGAATAATCCGATAGAATATAACACCATCTTAAAAAATTAATTAGAAATTATAAAACAGTAGAATTCCGAATTTTACTGTTTTATCTAAGCAATAATTACCCCTTTACCATTTCAATATGCGGAATATCATCTTCAAGATACATTTCGCTGGTTTGAACAAAACCGTGGCTTTCGTAGAATTTTTTAAGGTATAATTGCGCTCCAATCGTGATTTGGTTTTCCCCAAAATGAAGCAAGATACCCGCAATGGCTTCTCTCATCAAGTCATGCCCCCACTTTCTGTCTCTGTAATCAGGATCCACCGTTACTCTGCCTATTGAGGCGTTATCAAAACTGATTCCTGCTTCAAAAAGTCGGGCGTGAGCCACAATCTTGCCTTCAAAAATTCCATATAGGTGTAGAGCCAGTTTATCCTTACCATCAAGATCGAGATAAACACAGTTTTGTTCCACCACAAAGATCCTACTTCGCAATTGAAGTATATCATACAATTCGTTTGCCGTTAACGCCTCAAAAGGCTTTATTTTCCATTCTATAGACATGGTCTGTTTGTTTTTAAAAAATTATTTAAGATCTTTGATTAGCGATTCTTGATTTTAGATTTCTCAGCCGAACAATAATAATTAGCAATGAAATCTTTCGAAAAAAAATTGCACGTAAATCACGCTATACGAAATCCCAAATCAGAAATCGTTACTCTTCATTCATCAATCAAAGCGATAATCATCGTTGCTAAATCAAATTACTGCACTTTAACCCCTTCAATAATGGATTCTAATTCATGCATAAAATCACGTTTATCCCGAGACGGGAAATAACAAAACCCTTCTAAAAAAACAATTCTATTTTTTTCTGGATCAAATATCACGTAATTTACGAAAGGCCCAAACATAAAACTGTCTTTCAATCTCCACGTTCCTTTGATTTCATAGGTCACTTTATTATCAATCTTAGTCTTCAAAAAATAAATCGGGTATGATTTATCAACATACATGGTAGAATTGGGCTCTGACCCTTTTACATATAATGTCCCAATAGAATCTTGAATTTTTAAAATAGCAGAAGTGATATTCGTTTTGCTTTTTAGGGCATCTAATGGCAACTTAGAAATCAACAAACTGGTACTGCCACTGATGAATTCCCTTTTGAACCATACAAAATCATCTTTCTTTATAATATAGGAATAACGCGAAGGAATTTTTAAGGCAATTTGAAATTGTTTCTCTATTGTTTTTGGATTGAGAATAGAATCATTTAATAATCTTTGATTCTCGGCGATTTCGCCCTTTTTTATAATTTGAATTATCCTAGCAGCGTTTTTTTCAAGAATTTCAAGAATTGCACCGACTGATTCTCCCGAAATATGAAACACATATTGAGGTGTAGCATATTCATTTTTTTTTATTTCAAAAGTGTTTTCATCATTCTTTTTTACTACGATAATGGTTCTGCTTTTGGTCATAAACCCTTCCATAAGCTGGATAGGATATTGATTGATATCAAATAGGGGTTCCTCTTTTGGCAAACCTTCTACCGGGCAGGCAAATTTGTTTCGAATACTGTCCCCAATAACACCATTCCATAACTTATCATCAATCACTACCGAAATGGAATTGATTTTCCCAGAAGAAGCTCGTTTTAAATTATCATTTTTCTTAGAGCAAGAAAAAAAGAACAACGTAAGAAATAGAAATAAAATAGGAGTTTTATTCATTATAAACAGAATATAGAATAGACTTCAAAAGTATAGAAGTTTATTGAATTATCCTTTTATTTTTAGGCCCATTCCTGGTTGAAGTTCTTCTCCTGTGATATTATTCCATTTTTTTAGGTCAGAAATGGTAACTCCAGGATATTGTTTTGAGATACTAAATAAAGAATCTCCTTTTTTTACCAGATAATCAATATCCTCGTTTTTTGAAGAAGTTGCATTCTCTTTTTTCTTAAAGGAATCTACGGTAGAATTATTGGTAATAATAGCCACTTCGTTTTTGGCCACAATTAAAGTATCTCCCAATACAATATTGTTATTCGAAAGACTATTCCAATGTTTTAAGTCGACTAATGAAGTTCCAAATTTTTTGGCAATATATCCCAAATTATCCCCTTTTTGAACTTCGTATTGTATGTCTTTAAGTTCCGGTGTAACTATCGCAACCGCTGCTGCACTTTCAATTTCTTGGTTTGCCACTTGCAAAGAGGTCCCCAATTTAAGATTGGCAGACGAAAGATCGTTCCAATCTTTAATTTCAGCTACTGTAGTATTGTATTTCTTGGCAATCGTGTTTAGATTATCCCCTTTTTGAACCGTGTAAAAAACAGTTGCATTAGAAACTATAGAATCCGTTTTTTCAATTGTATTGGTTTTAGCATCTGCAGAAGCCAGTTTTTGTGTGTCTTTTACAATCAACACTTTATTCTTGTCGACAGCAGTAGATGCCAATTTATCTTTTGAATCAGTATTCTCCTCAAATTTAATTTTCAAGAATTTACCCTGCGCAACTGAATTCCCTTTTAAGTGATTCCATTTTTTTAAATCGGAAACAGCAACATTGTTTTTTTTAGCAATATCACTAAGATTGTCACCACGCTTTACCTTGTAGTATTTTGTTTTGGTATTTAAAGCTAATGCTATGGCAGCAGAATCCTTGATTATCAACGATTTTCTGCCTCCAGTAGTTTTCTCTCTTCTATCCAATTCGTGTTGTGCATAACCATAAATTTTATCTTCATTTGAAGTAAAAACGGCCACTTTTTGAGAGGGAAGTGTCAAATAATGGTTCTTATCCGTATAAAACGGAATAACATTACGCTTGTACGAAGGGTTTAATGCTTGCAATTGTTCAACCGGAATATCCAGTAATTTGGAAATTTGAGTAAACGACATTTCCTTTTTGATCATTATAGTATCTGTAGCAAATTGCTTTACCAATGCTTTTTTGGGAACAATCCCGTGTAGGGTGTGGTATTCATAGATATACATTGTGGCCAGAAAAGCGGGAACATATCCTTGTGTTTCTTTAGGTAGTTTATTTTTGATATTCCAAAAATTTTGTTGTCCTCCAGATCGTCTTATCGCTTTGGCAACATTACCTGGACCTGAATTATAAGACGCTAAAACCAAATCCCAATCACCAAAAATAGCGAACATGTTGGTCATGTATTGCGCCGCCGCTTCAGATGATTTTAAAGGATCAGACCTCTCATCCACATAGGAATCAATATTCAAATTGTATTGCTTACCAGTTTGGTACATAAATTGCCATAAACCCGTTGCACCTACTCTTGAAACCGCTTTTGGATTTAAAGCTGATTCCACAACAGCCAAATATTTAATCTCTAAAGGAACATTTTGTTTGGCCAAAGCCTCTTCAAAAATGGGAAAATAATATTCTGAAATTGCCATTTGATGTTCAAATGCTTTTCTTCTATTTTTAAGAAACGATTTAATTAAGTTTTCTAATCCTTGATTGTATTCTATATTGAAAGGGGATTTTGCATCCATTGCGGCAAGCCTTTCTTTCAACAATTCTGTAGGCAATTCTTTATCGATGTCCTTATCGATATTAACTGTATTGATATAATTTTCTACATTATTATAAATGTCAAAATTGGCCACTTGATTCATCCATAAACTGTCTGTACGGATAGTTCTGTCGTACTTCACAAACGAATTCTTGACAGAGTCTAAATAAGTAACGGCAGATTCTGCATTTACACTTTCTTTCTTCTCCGCAAAATTTTGGGAAAACATAGAAAACGAAAGCAAAAGGAAAAACGATAAGGTGGTATTTTTTATAGTCATACAGTAGGTTTCAATGTACTATTATTCAAACGATTAGAATTCATTTAATGCAAACATAAAATGTAATTATTAAATTTAGGCATAAATAATGTTAAAAATACAAAAAAAGCCGACATTTTGCTTCTTTTTTAATTATTTGTGAGTAAAACTTTTCAAAAATTTAATTTTCAACATCTAAAATTCAAAAAACGAACTCAAATAATACTAAAAAACAAAAAAACCTTTAGCAGTAAATAAATACTTCTAAAGGTTTTTTAAATTGTTTTCAAAAAATAAAATTTTGAGAATTTATTTTTATGAATCTATCTCTAGTATAAAAAGTAATTTAGTCCAAAATAGCCGCTATTCCAGGCAACACTTTACCTTCCAACATTTCCAACATAGCTCCTCCACCAGTAGAAACATAACTCATTTTGTCTTCAAGACCGAATTGTTTTACCGCAGCAACCGAATCTCCGCCACCTACAAGCGAAAAAGCGCCTTTCTCTGTAGAAGCTGCAATATAGTTTCCTAGGGCAATCGTTCCATTTGCGAAATTTTCCATTTCAAAAACACCTAGCGGACCATTCCAAAGAATAGTTTTTGACTCCATAATTACTTTTTCGAAGTTCGCCAATGATTTTGGACCTGCATCAAGACCTTGCCATCCATCAGGAATTTCATTTACATCAACAACTTTAGTATCGGCGGTGTTCGAAAAAGCATTGGCTGCAATAACATCAACAGGAATGTGAATTTGAACTCCCTTTTCTTTGGCCAATCTCAATATTTCCAATGCCAATTCTTGTTTGTCATCTTCACAAATTGAATTTCCAACTTTTCCGCCCAATGCTTTTACGAAAGTAAATGTCATTCCGCCGCCAATGATCATGTGGTCTACCTTGTCAAGAATATTTTCGATAACTGTAATTTTAGAAGACACTTTTGATCCTCCCAGAACTGCAGTAACAGGTTTTTCGCTGTTTTTCAACACTTTATTTAAACTTTCAATTTCTTTGGCCAATAAAAGCCCAAAACATTTACTTGTTGGGAAAAACTGAGCTATAATTGTAGTCGAGGCGTGCGCTCTGTGTGCTGTTCCAAAGGCATCATTCACATAAATATCTCCAAGTGAAGCCAACTCTTTTGCGAAAGCAACATCTCCAGCTTCTTCTTCATCGTGGAAACGTAAATTCTCCAATAATAAAACTTGTCCCGGTTGCAAGTTCTTTGAAGCATTTTTAGCTTCTTCCCCTACACAATTTGACACAAATTGAACTGGTACCCCAAGAATTTCTGAAGTTGTACTTAAGATGTGTTTCAAAGAGTATTTCTCTTCAACACCTTTTGGTCTTCCCAGGTGAGACATTAAGATTACGCTACCGCCTTGAGCAAGAATAGCGTCTATGGTAGGTTTTGCCGCTTCGATACGAGTAGCATCCGTAACATTGAAATTTTCGTCTAAAGGAACATTAAAATCTACACGGATTATGGCTTTTTTATTTGCAAAATCAAAATTATTCAAAGTCTTCATTGGTCGTTTTTTTAGTTGTTTTTGAAAGAAAAACAAAGATAGAACTTTTAAATAAGTAATAAATTTGAAAATTCTAAAAAAAATGTGAATTTACTAACGAAATCGATGTAAATACAGTTTTCAGACAACAGACAACAGACAATCGTAAACTACCTAATCATGCACCGGACTCTCCGTACAAGGACATACACTGGCTCCTTGCAGAAAACGGAAACCAATAGTCAATGAATGAGTACCAGCATTGTACGCTGCCAAACCATTTAGCGTTACTTGGTAGGAATACCCAGCCGTAATAAGACCTTTTTGAAAACCAACAATTGGCCCCACAGCAAGCGGTTTTCCTATTTGATCGTTCAAAAAACGATAGGAAGCTCCAACCCAATAGTAATCTTCATATCTATTGAATTTTCTATATTTAAAATTCAAATCGGTAACGGAACGACCATCACTTTGATACAATTGATAAAAAACCGAAGGCTCAAACTCCACTCGATTATTGACGGGGCTCCTAAATACAAATCCCGTATAAAGCTGATAGCTGGTCAGCATATTAGGCTCCAAACGAGTAGATAAATCTATATTTTTGGGCAAAATATTAGTGGCATTAAAACTCGCGTAAAATCCTTTGTTACGATATAAAAACCCCACCTCAAAGTTATTATTTGTGCTAGCTCTATTATCTGTAATACCGTACTCGGGATCGGCAGGATCTATTTTGGACAAATCGAGTCGAAACGTGTTTAAAATATAAGAAATACCAAAGGAAAGATACTGCTTTGAATAATAATCCAATATGATATGATGTGCAAAACTTAATTTCCCACCAGTTTGCAACGTATATCCATTTTTGTCATTGTATAAGGACAATCCAACACCCGATTTGTCCAATACTCTAAAATCAGCATAAAGAGCTTGACTCTGTGGTGAATCTTGAATTCCAACCCATTGTTTATACCCATTTAAGTTGATTCTGAAATTATCCCCAATCCCGGCATAACTGGGAGAGATGATAAAAGGATTATCCGCCAAATACTGTGTCGCTACAGGCACATTCAACTCTTGACCGTAACTAAATGCTACAGTCAAGAGGAAAAAGGATATTAATAATTTTTTCATTTTATTTCTTTTTATTGAAGATAACCTAAACACATAATTTTGTTATCTATACAAAGTAAAGTGACCTACAAATTCGCGATCGTCTTTACTGTTTCTTAGTTTCAAAACATACCAGTAATCTCCCATAGGAAGTTCAGTTCCATTATACTTACCATCCCAAGATTGTCCTGCACCAAAGGTACCCACCACACGACCATAACGATCGTAAACTATGAATTTAATATCCGGATAATTTTCGGTTTTCATAGGTTTCCAAGTATCATTAGTACCACTACCATCAGGTGTAAAGATGTTTGGTATCTTAATATCAACAAACTCAAAATATTTAGTTGCCGATGCCACACACCCATTACTGTCCGTAACAGTAAACGTGTAGTCTCCTGATTTGTAATAAATGTATTTATTATTAGATCCAATTGATTCTCCATTAACAGTGTACTGATAAATACCAGAACCTCCGGTTGTGGTGGCCACAATTTCATTTAATTCACCAAGAGCTATTGAAATGGCTAATGGCTCAATTTGATCAACAGTGAAAATTGGAGTTGAATCAACACAACCATTACTATGCTCTACCATTACAAAGTGATCACCAGCTGGAACGTTAATAAACAAGTTACTACTTTGTTGATTCGAATTCCCATCCAATGAATATTTAACCAAAGAAGGATCCGTATTACTAGGGTCAATTGTTACCGTAACAATATTGGCAGGCAAATCATTAACACAATCATAAGTCGGCAGTCCGATAGGATCAAGAATAACAGCCGGGTCAAGTGGCACAAGCAGTGGAAATTCACATCCATTAGCATCTTTAATATAAACCGTATGATCTCCTCCAGAAAGTCCTAAAAAGTCAACTTTGTCAAGAACATAAGTACCTTTAGGATCATCTAAGCTAGTGCTATATGGTGCCGTACCTCCAGTTATAGTAATACTAAAGGCTCCTGTTTTCTCCCCAACACATAATTCCTGTTGCATACTATTCGCAACTATCGTTGGCATAATTGCATCTGGTTCTGTGATTTCTAATGTTTCTGTATGAAAACAACCGTTTTGATCTTGTGCAATGATAGCATAAAATCCTGGTTTCAAATTATTGAAACTATGTCCACCACTAACATTACCCACAAAAAACTGATCAGAATTAGGAGAAATAGCATACTTAATGATACCTGTTCCGCCAGCAGCAGTAATGATTATTTTACCATCGCCATTCCCATTACAGGTAACCGGTATTGGAATAGCAGATGCAGTAAATGGAGTTTTTGGTTCTGTTATCGTAACCAATGCATCTTTAGAACAATCGTCACTATCTACATGAACTTTGTAATCACCTGCAATAAGTCCAGTGAAATTCCCAGTAGGCTGAGGCCCTGTAACCACTCCTGTCGTCACGTTTGTCAACGTATAAGAATAATTACCCAAACCTCCTTGAGCAGTGGCTACTATTACACCATCACTATCACCGGCACAATTAATAACTGGATTATTTTTTTCCAAATTAATGGTTAATGGAACCAATGGGTCGATCTGGATGTCATTAGACAAATAACTCACACAATCATTAGCATCTTTTACATAGTAATGATGCGTTCCTACCGGTACTGGGAAAGTTACCGATGGATTGAATGTTGTGGCATCATAAGTAATTCCATCAGCACTATAAGTATAAGGCGGAGTTCCTCCAGAAACGCTCAAAGTAAGTCTAGCCTGTTCAGTACACATTAATCTGCTGTTTAAAACTAAACTTGGCGTTACTTCGGTAGGTTCAGTTATTTTTACTTCTGAAGAAGTAATACTACATCCCCATCCGTCTGAAACAGTAACAGTATATCTACCCGCTCCTAATCCTGAAAACACATTTAATGCCTGAGGGCCAGATGAGATTATAGGAGTTGCAGACACGATATTCAAAGTATATAAATAATTAGTGCCTTTACCGAAACTTGCATTGGCAGTAATTACACCTGAAGTGTCACCAAAACAAGACAAAGCAACATCAGGACTAACTGTAATCGCAATTGGCGTTGGATCTACCAAACTTACATCTACTGTTGCAGAAGAACATAATTTGCTGTCCCTAACTCTCACCGTGTAATCCCCTTTAGTTAAACTAGTAAAAATAGCATTTGTACTCCAAGGTCTAATAACAGTTGTCGTTCCAGTTAACTCCAATCGGAATTCATATCCTCCAGGCCATCCACCTGTAGCGGTAGCAGAAATTGAACCGTCACCCAGTACACACGTGATTGGGGTATGGGTTTCGGCTATGGCGAGTTGCATTGCAGGTCGAGAAATAGTGAAATTTTTGGTTACGGAACACATTGAACTGTTTATGGCATTCAAAGTAGCCGTAACGGTATAGATTCCTGCAGCCAAACCTGAAATGGTAATTGGGCCCGCTGTGGCACTTGGTCCCGCAGAAACTTGATTCCCAGATGCATCAACTACAGTATAGTCAAATGGTCCTGCTTGATCAGGATCTGTTGCAGAAATCACTCTATCTATAAAAGTAATGTTGGCACTACCGTCCGTTCCATTAAAACAACTCACATCAACCACCTTATCTATAGTAAGATCAAAAGTGTTCGGCTCATTTACATAATGAACGGTTTTAATGCTACAACCCGTTGTAGGATTGGTAACGGTAATAATATAGTTTCCTACTGTTAGTCCCGTGAAAACTCCTGTTGGTATAGGGTCGGTAACATTATAGTTACTACCTGCACTTACTCCTTTTACATTATAAATTAATGTTGGCATTGGAACAGTTGTTCCGGTTGTAGCTACATTAACTTTAATTTCTTCGTCGTTAACACATGTAATTGGCTTAGTTACAGTAATTGCTGCGGGAGTTGCAAAATCAATTTTTACAAAAGGACTGATAGTCGCAGTCGTTGTTCCTAAACATCCTTTGCTGTCATAAACATTGATGGTATAGCTTCCGCCTAATAAATCGACTTCGGTAAAAGTAGGGCTACCGCCTTTTTGAACCGGAGTAGGATTCCCATTTCTTATAAACTCATAAATCGGAAAAACATTAGAACCACCTGTTGGCGCACTTACAGTGATAACCGCATAATTCGTTCCGTTAGATCCCGAAGCACAACCGTATGGGGTAACGACCGGAGCGGTAGGAAATGTTATAAAAGCTGGTTCGTCAACAGTTATGTCTTTAGATACCGGACAACCTCTACCGGAAGTTACCGTTACGGTATAGTTTCCTGCTGGCAAATCACTAAAGATGTTAGAATCTTGTATAGGTCTTGCAACTGTCCCTGTTAAAGTATATCTATAAATAGGATTGTTGTTGACTGTTGAAGTCGGAGCAGCCAAATCTACCGTAATGGTACCATCACTGTCTCCTTTACAGGTTACGCCGGTTTGAGACAAACTGAAATCGATGGTTGTATTAGGAAGATCAATAATGATATCTACCGTTTTGACACAATTAGTACCCATATCTTTCACATAGAAAGTGTACGGAGTACCTATCGGGGCTAAACTACCGAATACATTGGCTAAACCATAAGTTGAACCGTCTTTACTGTATTGGTAACTAGCTGGAACTGTACCCCCTTTGGCAGTCAAGGTCACTACACCATTTGAATTCAAACATGTTGGAATAGTCGTTAAATCTGCTTGCAATTGTAATGGTTCTAAAATAGTAACCGGATTTACAGCCGTTGCGGTACATTGATTTGCATCTCGAACAGTTACAGTATAATTCCCTGGTGAAGTTACTGTTAAGACATTACCAGATTGGAAACTATTTCCATCCAAACTGTATTCTAAAAATGGACTAAATGCCGAAGCAGTTACGGTAATATCATAAGTACCCGTTGTACTAGAACATTGAGTAGCTACAACAGAAGTAATCACTGGTATTGGATCTGTAATGATCGTTATTGGCGTAGAAGCCTCGCAACCGTGTGCATCTTTTGCCCAAACTACCCAAGTAAATGCAGGATCTAAGATTGCTGTATCACTATTGCTATAAACTTTTGAACCACCTGTTTTAACTAAAGCATAAGTATAACCTGTAGTACCTCCAAAAGCACTAGCTTTTATTTGTGCTCCTAGATTACAATTTGCATTTTTAACAGTAACATAATTTACTCCTAATAATAATGCTGGTTCTGGAACAAAAACTTTGAAATTAGACACACAACCTGTGGTGTTGTCTGTTACGTCTATTCGGTAATTACCGGTTACTAGATTTGTTAATTCAAATTTATCCGTTCCTATTGGTGTGATAACTCCTGGAGCATTAACCCCAGTGAAAATAGGTGTAAATCCACCGGCACCAAACCCAGAAACTGTAAATAGCACTTTACCATTGGCTTCCGTTTTACAGCCAACACCCGCAATTAATTGTCCAGTAGCTGCAATTTTCACTACATCTTTTACGGTGTATAATTCTTGATACGAACAACCATTGGCATCGGTAACCTCAAAAGTATAATCTCCCGGAAGCAATCCTGGGAAACTCGCGGCAATTGCTGAGCCAGTTGTTGTTACCGGACCCCATAATGCTGGTGCAGTTCCAGTATTGGTTGCTATGATTTTAAATGATAATCCTCCAACTCCATTGGTAGCTTTTACAGTTACTGTACTGACACTTTCACCTGGTTTACAGGTTATAGCAGTTGGTGCAAAATCTAAGTTCGTTGGTTTGTTTAATGGATTAACAATAACTGTTTGAGATCCCGTTATACAACCATTCTTGTCTTTTACAGTGTAAGATATTGTTTGGATTGCTCCATTATCATTAACCGTGAAAGTATTTGTTGTAGTGTACCCCTTATTATTGAAATTATAATAGTAACCGCCTCCTGATAGTGGCGTTCCATCATGCCCCACTACAGTAATTACCGTTGCAACATTACAAGTACTGTTTGCAGGGAATGAAGCAGTAGCGGTTAATATAACTGGCTCTGTAATAACTTTTGTAGTTGTAGCCGGACAACCTTTGGCATCCGTAACTGTAACCGTATACGTTCCAGCTGTTAAACCTGTAAATACATTATTAGAAACCTGAACTCTAGGGGGTAAAGCACTTGGCAACGTTCTGGTTACGCTATAAGTATAAGGGGCTAGACCAATGGCATTATTAACATTAACCTGCATCGTTGCAGATCCTCCAGTACATAAAATAGGTTCTAGGATTGGTGTAGACACAATCACTGGAGCTACCGGTGTTGTAACCGTTACTTTAGTTGCTATTACACTACAAGCTGGAGCATTACTATCTGTACTTACAAAAGTATAATCACCCGCTGTAGCAACACTTGCCGTAAAGTTTGCACCAACATATGGCGAACCTACTGGTACTCCTCCCAAATACATTTGAGAAGAATAAGGTCCTACACCGTCTGTAATATCTACTTTTATGGTTGCGTTAACAGAACCTGCGCAATACAAATCTTTGGTAAGAGTCGCTTTTGACAGTAATTGTTTTTGAATAATAAAGTTGTTAATGAAAGCCTCGCAACCATTATCGTCTTTAATACCCAATTTATAAGTCCCCGGAGCTGTAAATGTAGCAATCGATGATGCTAAAGCAGAACCGTTTAAGGTATAGCTTTTTACACCTCCATAAACTGTTGTCAATCCACTTAAATCAATCGTGAGATTTCCTCCTGTAAAACATTGTTGTACAGGTACGTTTATTGTAGGTGGTGCATTACGAAGTACTGGTACAGTTTTCTTTTCGATACAACCGTTAGCGTCTTTTACATATACAACCCATGACAAATCCGTTAAATTAGTATCAACAGTAAGTATGTTACTGCTTGTATACAATCCTGCTACCGGTGCAGGAAGTCCCGCTTTTACAACCGCATAGGTATAGGCTCCTGTACCTCCACTTACACCGCTTACGGTGATTTGTGATACGTCTTTAGAACAGAATACTTTAGTGGCAGTAGCAGTAAATGCAATAGCTATTGGGTTTGTTATTGTAACAGTTGCATCTTTCGAACAGCCTGTCGTATTATCCGTAACGGTAACTTTATAAGATCCCGCAGAAAGACCGGATAACGTAATCACGTCCCCAACTTTTGTAATTTGTGCTGCCGGAACTACAGGAGAAGTTACTACCGTATAATTACCCGTTGCACTAAATCCTGTTACCGTGTATCTGGCGGTACCGTTATTTGTGGTACCGTTAAGAACATTACAAGAAATATTATTCACCAATTCTCCAACTATGGCAATTCGTGTTAATTTGCTAGTGGTAAAGGCTTTTTGGAATGAACATCCATTGGCATCCGTCACTTTAAACAGATACGTTGTATCTGGTGCTAATCCAATAAAAGTACCATTCACAGCTCCTGTAACATTTCCTATTGCACTTGCTGGAGATAGTATTTCATATTTTGTGATAGCATAACCACCCACAACTGTTAGTTTAACATTCGAAGTAGGAATTGGACAAGTAGGCTGTGTTAATGGATTAAAAGTAATACTCGTTATTTTTTTATACGGATTAACAACAATACTGCTATTATATAAACAACCATTAAAGTCTTTAACATAAAAACTAACAGTTTGTGGTGAACCATTGTCTACAACATAAATTTCTTTGGAATCATAATAATTTGTTGATCCGTCAAAATTATATTTGTAAGGTCCTGTACCTGTCCCTGCAGTAACATTTACAGTTACTTTTGCCGGTTGCGGTATATTGGTCGCATTACAAGCATAATCAGTAATGGCAGCAATAGCCGATAAAGCTAATGGCCTTTTAACTTCGACGTTTATAACCGATGTAGAACAACCTCTACCTGAACGTACAGTTATCGTATAAAGACCTGCTGGAAGTTTAGAAAACACATTTCCTACTTGAACAGATCCTGGAGGATTTGGAGAAATAGCATACGTATAAACTGGGTCAACATTTGCTCCCGTAAGGTTAACGGTAATTATACCATCATTAATAGTAAAACAAGTAGTGTTATTAACCGTAGTATTAAAAGTTGGCTTATTAGGTTTGCTTAATACAACAGGTACCGTTATTGAACAAGGCGTCGTTTTATCTTTCAAGGTAACAGTATAATTTCCTGCTGCCAAACCAGAAAACGAATTCCCAGCTTGTGGACCAACTGATACACTTGTTATTGTATTTACCAATGTATATTCGAAATTATTCGGAACTGCACCACCTGAAGGAGCAACCGTAATTATACCATCGTTATCTGCACAAGTTGGTAAAGCAGTAATTGTAGGAGTTAAATTTAAAGGTTTGGCAATAGTCACAGATTTTTTATCAAAACAGCCATTACTGTCTTTTACATAGATATCCTTAAGCCCGGAACTAAGTCCCGTTACAGTATAAGCAGTTCCTGGATAAGTAGCCGGCATAGCTTGATAAGCTGTAGGGCTATTTATACTTATATAATAAGGGCCAACTCCAGCTGTAGTCTGAGTAACACTAATATTAAAAGCCCCTTCAGCGACACATTTATTTGTAACATTTAAAGCAACTACTGGACTTGGATCTTTGATAATAGTTTTAGTCATTGGTACTGTACATCCTTTGAAATCTTTAACAGTAATATTCCAATTAGAACCTAAAGCATAATCTAAATTCAACACATTACTAGTCGAAAAACTTGATGGAGCCCCTGGAGCAACAGCTGCCGCATAAGTATATGGCCCTGTTCCTCCTGTAGTTGTTATAGTTAATTGAGCTCCTGTATTACAATTTGCATTTAATACCGAACTTATTGCTGAAAGAAGAGGTT
>Ga0184629_10000535_pt1 | contig 16806 bp, 10 predicted proteins | sample PLM4_32_b1_FD_133158 | JGI IMG/M metagenome (GOLD analysis project Ga0184629, IMG submission 133158) | Groundwater sediment microbial communities from an aquifer in East River, Colorado, USA - PLM4_32_b1 | ecosystem: Environmental > Terrestrial > Soil > Riparian zone | place: USA: East River... | reverse complement strand
GTTGTCCTTACTAAACCTGATGAGGTTAAGATAGTAGTGGATGACTTCGAGTTGGTGGCGTAAATGTCCGGTATCAGGGATGTTCAATTACGCGCCCCAATTACGGGGGTTGAATTGTGGCCTCAGTTCGCCACCGACCCACCTAGTTCAGTTACTGTCGTTTGTAACGATCCATCTGTAACACCCACTACCATAATTCTGCGTGAGTCGCTCGTTGGCGACGGCGTGCCGTCTCATCGGTCAGCAGCTCTTGTCGGTCTGCGCGCAGAAACAATCTGGAATAACCCACTGTGGGGTCAACTAGCTACAACCTCGCAGGGTGCGCTCGTTCCGGTAGTCAACTATCTTGCTGTCAACGATTCTTTTACTGGCACTAACGGTACAGTTCTTAGTGCTCACGTAGCGGAAATCGGCGGCCCGATGCAGGATGTATTGGGAGCTGGCACTGAAGCCTCGATTCAATCCAATCGTGCGCGCGGAAAGGGCACTGGCTTTGGTCCGTACTACGGTCTCGCTACTTTCTATTTTGGAGATATGCAGCCGACTTTGCCATTCGATCAGAATGGTCTTGTTGTTCCGTACTGGATAGAAGCTGTTCTATTTCGGCGAGCTACTTTAACGGGAGTCGGTGCGGGGGTTATCTCTGAAGGTATATCTTTCGAGATGACGACAGGAGGAGATTCAGCTTACATTTTCGGTTGGTGCGAAGCAGACGACACTTGGTACTTGAACGAGAAATCGAGTGGCGTTGAATCTACATTCGGTAGTAGCGTTGTAAATGCATTCACTGGTACTTCGCAGTCGCGTACGCTTCGTGTGTATGTGCAGGAAGTAGCCGGGGAAGTTGATGTCATCTGCCAAGTTGATGGTACGACCGTCATCACGCAGAACATAACTACTCCTGATTTCATAGGATATCCATATCCGGCCATTTACTTTAACGCATCCGGATCGGTTGACATTGACTCGTGGTTCGTTAATGGGAACTGGATGCCACTGGCCGGGATGACGGCTACTGCAACACCACACACGTTCCCCGGTTTCAATGTTGTCGTACCGTTGACCGGCTTTCAGGTACCAGCGACGGCGAATCGTTTGTATCCGCCAAGTGCCGATCAGCCGCTGACAGGTAAGTCGCTGACGACGACTGGTGGGAAGATGGTTCGATGGCTCGGCATCGACACCTTCACTGGCAGTAACAACACGTTGCTTGGCGCGCACACGGCTGATACAGGTCAGGCATGGACGAAAGAGAATTCAAGCGGCACGGTTGGTGATCCGTGGATTCAATCTAATAGGTTGCAGTCGCAGAACGGAGAGTACAACTCGCTTTGGTACATTGGTACTGACACACCGATCAACTCGGTGGTGCAAGGTGATTTCCGTTATGCCGGGCCGTCCGATGGGGATCAACCACAATCACCACATGAAGGCATTGGTGCACGCATCCAGATAGGTTCAGGCGCTAATGCTGATGGGTATTTCTTTGGTTTCAGTGTGTACTTCGGCGGTTATTGGACTCTGTGGAAGCGACAGGGTGGTGTTGATACTGAACTTGCATTCTCTTCGCTGCCTTATTCTTATACTGGCACTGAATCGCACACCATCAAAATGGAAGTGTACGGTGGTGATGATGTAGACATTTTCTGCTATCTCGACGATGTTCAGGTTATTGCCTTTACTGATACGGCTGCAAACACTCCACTTGGTATTGGTGCGATGGGTGTGTGGCTTGGTCAATATGACAATAGCAGCACAGGTTTCACGCGTGAATGGACGATCAACACATTCTGGTTCGGTGATGCCGGTGATGGTAATCTAGGCAGGTTGATAGGTCAAGTAGCTACACTTTCAGAGGGTGTTCTTACTGGCGTTGCCAGTGGTGGTGGAGCGGGAGCTACGTTGGCTGGCTTGGCGCTCGCGTTGTCGCAGGGCACGATGATTCCGTACGACCACCCCATTGGGGAGTTGGTTGGCAATGTTGTAGCTGGATCGGCTGGCTTGCTGCACAATCTGCTCGGTATAGGTGTGACTGATCCCAGTGCAGTTCTTCCGTTGCAACCAAAGCTCGACGGTACTACTCATACATACAGCAGTGGCAACTGGTATCGCCCAAGCAATTTGATAAACCAACCGTACGCTGTTGGTGGCAGGCTGAAGGCATCAGGTTGGGAATATTTGCCGGTGTTTACCCCTGATGGTTCACGGCGAGGTGGTATCTACGCGGATCAGATTGCGAAGGTATGGACGGGTCTTGAAGGCACTGCGATAGATGAAATTTTCGCCGATGGTACAGAGCAGGACTGGCCACGTAACTTCGTACCTATTCCGCCATATGTCGGAAAATACTCGTACTTCTATTACACAACCCATTCAGTTGATCCGTATGGTGGTATTCACACGGGTGCGCAACGATTGAATGAATTCACTGACTATATACCGAAGAGGAATATCTTTGGGTGGCAGCACACCGACATAACGACCGACCGCTACAACGGCCCAGAGGTTGCCGAGTATGCACTTGGTTTCTATGCATTCGATCCTGTGCGCGCGGCAGTGTTCTACGCGACGCGTGGCGTAGCGGTAGCGCCTAACGTTGAAGTCGAGATGAGCCAGCTCAAGGCGACAACTCATCAGGGATTCGTTGGTGTAACGAATGTAGGTGATGGCAGTACGTCGCCGTTGAATGGGGCAGTGGCCACAGCTATTCCCGGCTTGCTTGTACGTGACTCCGCCGAGTCTGGTGTGTCAGGTTTTTCGGCCTCGTTGATGCTCGATCCGAATCTGCCTGTCGGGCCGGGAGGATACCCACAAGGGCAACTGCGTACTACTGCAGGCACGATTGTAGGAGTCAGCGATACCGACAATACGTACCTTGCTCTTCGTACGTGTACGGCTGGTGACATGGAGTGGTCACGTGAACTTCGTTTCGGACCACCGACAGGCGCCAAACCTTCACGGTTGATACGTGCCATTGTGCCGATACCGTCGGGGCATCCGGATATTTTCTTTGTGGCATATGCCTCTGACGTTAAAGTAGGATTGAATTATCAGTCTGATCCGATCTACGATACGTACATTGGGTTGGCGGTAGTCAACATCAGGACTCGGCTGGTGCTATCGAATAACAATTACTATGCGTACACCCTCGGAGGTTTATACACTACAAACACACCCAAGGCGGTTGCGGATGTACTGCGCCAACTAAGTGGTAAATGCTTCACACAGTTCATACTGCAAAAACAAATTGTTAATGTCGCGTGGCAGGACATCGACATTACGCCTGCATCAGAGAATGTCGTACTTCACCCACAGCAGGATACGACTGTTGTGTTGCGATCTTCGACTGTTTCGCATTTGGTATCTGCGCCAGTTTTGACGTTCAAGACGCCGCCGCCAACAACGACTGTAGGGTCGGTGTCTGAGGGACCACTATCCGGAGCTGAAGCGTTCGAGATGCGCGGCGATCTTGCGTACCATGTTCTGTATCAGCGAGTGCTTGAGCTAGTGTCTGTTGCTTATGTCAATATGAACAAACTCTACGTTAACGACATCACGTTGCCGTCGAGTGAGTGGACTACCATAGCTGCAGTTGATACCGGAGCTGATGAACTTGGGTATCCAGAAGGGCACTTGATGAAGTTTGCCATCGGCCCGTTCTTCTATGGTTCCGGTGGTGGCGATCCATCTGTGTTGTTCCAATCTGGTGGATATTTGAGTGGCCCCGGTGACGACCATTCGTGGGAGATATGGGACACCTTCTGGAATAATCAACCGACGTTCTTCTCTGTGTCTGCTGCAGTACGTGTCGGGCATGTGTCGATCACGAACACACCGAATGCGCAACTCTCCGGATTTAGGCTTACTACCAACCCCGGCCTCTTCACTGGAATTTATTCTGGGCCTGATATTTCGTATCGTTTGGTTGGCCGCAAAGCTACTACATCGCAAGGCATCCTTGAACCGCCCAAGGTTACATTCCTTCTCGATACGTTCACCGACACTGATGGCACAGTACTGACAGCTCACACGGGTGAGTTCGGTGCGACGTGGGCGAACAGTGCTGGTACCGGCTACACCATCACCTCGAATGTAATCTTCACGACGGTAGCCGGGAGCTTCAATCGTGCTTGGGCGTCAGGTGTGTCGCCAACGCGCGACTACAAAATTTCTGCGAATGTATCCCCAACAAGTAGTGGCACTCACAATGGTGCCAATATTCCCGAGATCGCCATTGGGGTTCGTTGCGACGATGGAGATGGTCTCGGCGGAAATACCAACGGTTACTTTCTTGGATATCACCCGGTTTACCAACGGTTCTATATTTTCAAGCCGAACACACATGGCGAACCTAACGTACTTTACTCGTGGGATCAATCTTCAAGTGGCACGAATCCGTGGTCGATTGAAGTCAATGGGGTTAATCCAACGCGCATTACAGCGCGCTTCAATGGTGTTGTTCAGGTTGTCGTGGATGACTATGGGTATCAGTACTACGATCCCGGCCACGTTACTGTCTACACCACCGGCTTCTCAGCTTCGGTTGGTGCAGTCTTAGACATTAACGGTACGTACTACGATCCTGCCGCGTTCTTCCTAGACGGGCTGCGTGCGTTCACTAGTCAAGGTGTTATGACTGGGCCGTGGCCAACCGGTCAGGTTGCGTACACACAGCAGGGCGTACTGACGCCGAGCATAGGAGGTGTGGACGCTGCGCTCACTGGGTTGAGCGTTACTGGAACGCAGGGTGTAATTTTCCCGGCGCAGGCAGAAGCTGTACTGTCTGGACTGAGCCTAACCGCGACAGGCGGGTTACTTACACCAGCAACTACAGGCGCGGTGACGTGGGGTCTGATCGGGATACGCATCTTCGCAACTGCAGGGATTGCATCACTACTCAACCGTGAACTGTTTGGGTTGCGCGTCGATGTGCGACGTGGCGACATGGGGCAGGTAGTGGATGGCAGCCAAGGCGTTGCCGGGATGGTGTTGGTCGTGTCGAACGGTCTGCTCAAGGTCTACGTCAATCCGGCGCTGCTCGGTCTGGGATCGACCGGATCGTCTGGGGTGGTCAAGCCTGCCGATGGTGCGACGGAAGCTGGACAGATGGCAACGACCGGAGCCGGGTTCCTGATGCCATCCACGGCGGTGATCGTACCGTTAACCGGGCTGGCCGCATCCGTGGCAGGTGGGGTGCTACAGCCCTCGGTGGTACAGGCATCAGGGACAGCCGGGCAAGCTGCCACAGCAGGGATAGGTACGCTAGTACCAGTGATCTCGAAGGGGTTGGCCGGGTCGAGCTGCGCGGTTGCCAACGGTACCTTCGTGCCGTTGATCGTGGTGACGCCGCTTGGGCGGCAGGCTGTCACGGCCGAGGGTACGTTGCAGATCATCCACAATATCGCGTTGACTGGGCAGTCCGGTACGCTGGTGCAAGGAGTGATCGCACAACAGCACGGATGTACACTCTACCCATCGGGCTTAGAAATTCATTGCGAAGTCGGTGATGTGACGCGGACGATGCAGAAGGATGAGTTCGAGGAGGACCTGTTCTTCACCAGCACGCTCATCGTTCTGAACGAGGTGAAAGATGAGACCGACGCTTTCGTCACAATGTTGCGGCCGCCCTAAAAGGTCTTACAGCGTTTGCGTATCCGATTGGGATGATGCAGACTGCGCCGCATAACCCAAGAGGACCCCCGCTATGACAGGCTCGCGCCCGTGGCGGCAAGCAACAAAACCTCGCATCACGCCCGATGATGTGAAGTTCGCCGACTTTACCGGAGTGGTTAATACCCGCTCTCGTAAGGACATTGGCCTCAAGGCACTATACGTCGGCGACAACGTGTTCATCTCGGACACGAAGAAAGTCACACGACGCGATGGCTACACCGCGTACCTGAGCACCGGCACTGTATGGTCTGCCTACGGTGGTCCCGGCGGGCAGCTCTACGTGATCGACAACGGTGTGCTGCAGAATGTCGTATCGCCAACTGACAAGCACATTCTCGTATCCGGCCTGCAGCATCTTCCCTTCGCATGGGATACCGTCAACAACGACGCGCTCTTCGCCAACGGTGTTGATGCCGGTATCATACGAGGTGATACATATCTGCCTTGGAGGTTGACTACTCCTGCGCTGTCCGCAGTGACTGCAATGTCAGCCGCTACGATGAACACTCCCTTTAACGTCGGGGAGACCTATACCCAAGCGACGTTCCGTATCTGCGCTACCTTCGAGACTGCCGATGGACGCGAGACTGCTCCTTCCGAGGTTGTGTCTCTGGCTGCTTCTCCTCTCACCAATCTCATTCAAGTTTCAGTTGCTCCGGGGTACGTTCGCACCAACGTGTATTCCACTGAGGCTGATGGAACCGTATTTCGGCTCGTTGCTTCCACTACAGGTACTACGATTACATTCAATCCGGCGCGTGGTGGACGCGAGCTGACAACTCTTAACACACAAAGCCTGCCGGATGGTGTCGATCTGATCTGTTTCGTCAAGGGTGTGTGCTACGTCTCGCAATACTTTCCTAGCGAGAATCAATCGGTCGTCTGGTTCAGCAAGCCGTTCGCCTATCACCTCTTTGATATGAGCACCGACTACATGGTGCTGCCCGGCCGAGTGTCGATGCTGCTGTGGATTTCCAAGGAGACAGCACTCGGCGTACGCGACTGGCTGCTGGTAGGCTCATCCGTTGGGGTTTGGATGCGCGATGATGAAGGCAAGCTGGAAAATCTTGCCATGTACGGCGTGGTGCCCGGCATCGCAGGTGATGTCGATCCTGAAGGCACGGCGTGGTTCTGGACCGAACGCGGTATCTGCACTGCGCCGCCGTTCAAGAATCTGACTGAAAGCGACGTGGCGATGGCACCCGGCGCGCGTGCGGCAACAGCACTGATGTATCACAACGGGACCAAGCAGTTCATCGCAGTAACTCAAGGTGGCGGAACGCCATTCAACCAACGAAGGGAACGGACATGAGTTTCAGACTCTCGACGGGGCTTCGCAACAAAATTCTCGATGGCGGTTCGGGCGGTGGCTACAAGGGATCGCTCAACCTTGGCTTTATTGCCATCCTTACCGGCACACAGCCAACCTCACCGGATGACCCTGCTACGGGTACATTGCTTGGTACTGTATCAGTGAATGGCGCTGGCACTGGTCTTACGTTCGATGCGGCGGCTGCGGGTGTGCTGTCGAAGGCAGCGGCTGAGACGTGGCGCTTTACCGGCCTTGCGGCTGGCGTTGCCGGGTGGTTCCGACACTACGCGCCGGGCGACACGATTACGAACACGTCAACTACGGCGGCGCGTCTCGATGGTGCGATTGGTACCAGTGGTGCGGAGCTGAACCTGACGAACCTGAATATTGCAATCGGACAGGTTAATACCTGCGACACATACACGATCACGCAGCCTGCTTCGTAATAAGGCGGCGTAAAGTCGTGGGCGGCAAGCTGGATTATCGGTGGTCTAAGCGGCCCGAACCGATGAGCGCCGCTTAACCGAAAGGAGATAGTATGGCCATCAAAGCCAGTACCGGGTTGCGCGACAAGCTGCTCGACACGGGGTCGCTCAAGTCGATCTTCAATCTCGGCTTCCTCGATGTGTATGCAGGTGCGGTACCGGCGGATGCGGATCAGTCCATCGGCGGCGCAACATTACTGTGCCGTTACACGAACAACAATACGGCGACAGGTATCACACTGGCTGCAGCGGCGGCCAGTGGTGCGATCACAAAGAATTTGTCTGAGACGTGGAGCCATGCCGCTGCCGGGACCGGAACTGGAACGTTCTATCGTCTTGTGGCTGCAGGTGATACGGGTGTACTAAGCACAACCGAAGCGCGCATTCAGGGTTTGGTTGCGCTGGCTGGCGGTGATCTGAATCTTGCGTCGTTGAGCTTTACGGCGACCACGGTTTACACCATCGACACTTACACTATTTCATTACCAGCGTACTAAACGTATACTACAGTATCGGCTGAATTGGCCGATGCCAACAGAGAGGAGTGCGAGATGAAATGAGACACCATCATTACCGCGACGAGTCGTACTACGAAGCCCTACGAGACATCCTAAAAGGGATACTCTGCGGGTGTAAGAAAGTGCTTTTGCCGCTTGCTACCGTGCGGCTTATATTCGGTAGCTTCGCTGTTTCGTTTCAAGGAGATTTTCAAATGCAACTGCCTGACGACAAAAGTGTCACCGCCTCTCTCGCGTATGTCGATGCGAAAGGCAACCCCGCTCTGGTCGAAGGTGCGCCGGTTTGGACGACCGACCGCCCCGACATCGTAACGGTCACGCCTGCGGCGGATGGTATGTCCGCTGTCATCGCGCCGGTCGGTCCGCTCGGTTCCGCGCAGATCAGTGTCGATGCCGATGCCGATCTCGGTGCCGGTGTGACGAACCTGACCACGCTCGGCCAAGTCGATGTGATCGCCGGTACGGCTGTCGCCGGTTCGATGAACTTCGGTGCGCCGGTCTAATCCCGATCGGTTGATCGTGACTTAAAGGAAAGGCGGGGTTCGTCCCCGCCTTTTTTTCAAATGGCCGCACGCGACATCATCGAAGAAATGCGACAGGCGAGGGTAGGCCGGGAGAAGTCTGATGCCAACCGCGAAGGTTTCTTCGAGCTGCACCAAGCGCAGAAGGTGCGCTTTCACACGGGTGAGGATCGCCTTGACAACTTCGAGTCAGGGCCGGGCATCAACCTTGACAGTATATCCCGTCTGCGTGTGTACGTAGCGTTGGACGATCCCAATCTTGGCGTGTTCATCAACAACGCGCAGTCGAAAGCCAAGACGGCGTATCTCTCCGGCACACGCAACTGGCATCATCACTACACCATCGACATCGCGGACGTGGATATCACCATGCGCGGGCGAGCTGTACACATTCGTATCACTCCTGCCGATGCGTTCAAGTTCGAGTTCGCTTCCAGTGGTAAGCCATTGACGACGGTGTTCGAGCCTACTTTTGGTACGGACTTGTACAAGTTAGTTATCGTCGGTACTGACGTTAGGATCGACAAGAGTGTGATGCATACATCGTCGTCAATCCTGCAAGGAAGGCGTGATACGTTCGGACAAAATCTGTCACAGATCAAGCGTGCCTCACAGGTGCAGCTTGTATCCGAACCTGTGATGTATACCAACGCCAAGATGAAGCTCGGTCGCATTCGCGCGACCGACACACTGTTCCAATCGTACGCCCCCTACATGCCGTGGACCGGCGCAACACTGCGTGATACGGATGCACCGTTCGCAACCTTCGGGCAATCGACAGCGTGCGGCCCCGGCTCGATGTTCGCTTCACGTGATCGTGGCTTCGATATACCGTGGGGTGACAATGAGAAAACTTCGGACACACGCTACGCTTACATGGGTGGTGCTGCTGACTGGCCTCGCGCTAGCGGCAAGCAGCTCGTGAAGAGCAAGGAGTTTGGTGAGCGCGAGTTCGCAATCTACGTGGATGCGTTCGGTCAGTTTATGATCTTCCCCACGGCAGCTATTGGTCCTATCGGTGGTACACCGCCTACCGGAAATCCGTACGCACAGAATGTGCAGGATGTCTACGTCAAGCGCATTACGCCTACACTTCCGACGTGGTGCTGGAAGCCAGCACAAAAGGCTATGGACTACTGGTCAACCAATCCGGATGTGTTTGAACTGTGCGTAGATCAACCAGAGTTCGATTGGAAGTTCCACCCGGAAGGTACGCACTGTGCGTGCATTGTCATCGAGCGCGAGGAATACAAGTTCGACACGACATTCTGGGCGACAGACAGTAACCCCGACTGTCCAATGAACTCAACCAAGTTCGATGATTGGAAGTCGTGGATGGGCAGCAACTCTAATTACGTTCAAGCCTTTTCGCCAAGCACCTACAACAACGCACGCTATTTCATTGCGCCGGGCATCATCGAACTCGACATTGACATAAAAATTACCGGGCCTGATCTGAATCAGTTCGACGCTACGATACGAGTGCATGAGTTGATGCAGCCGTCGATCTGCCCACCGGATAATTCGCCGTGGCCCATGTTCGTTGATTACGTCTGGTACACCACGCCGAAACGCACGAATACGAATCAGATTGTGAAAGCCGGTACGTTGGTAGCACTTACCATGGAGTTGTGGATTCATCCTCAAGGAACCTTGGGGGAAGAGACTGACCGTCAGACGATTTGGTCGGTACGTAATGTGCGGAACAACGCGGAGGTTTTCAGTGCGGTAGGCGGGCCGTTGCTTGGTCTCGATCTACGCACACTGTCGATGGTGCTGCGCCTTGATGGCTACAATACAATTCAAAGACAGTGCGGTGACGGCACCATACTCAACTTTCCAGTCCACCACTTTGGTGCGTGGATCATCCATAGCGGTGTAGGTAAGGAAGTTCTGTACCCACAGAACATACCAGCCGGTATGAAGCTCATCATCGACAGCTACGCAAAATTGAACGGCCGCGAGTTTCTTGCCACTCGGATGGCAAGCACAGGTCCTCCATGGACACTGCTGCCAGTGACGACACCGTACGATGGATGGAGCAATACAGACTTTGCTGATCTCAGAAACTGGTGGGCTTATCAAGACTGGTTATCGGCCGATAAGTTCTTTGCTCTCGTCGATGCCGACATTGGCTTCTACGGCGATCACGTCAAGTACAAAACCAGCGGTACACCACCAGCCTATCCTGCTACTGGTGATGTAACACAGACATGGCTTAACGCCGTGGGTGGAGACTGGTTCAACTTGAATTTCTGCGACTATCCACGATGGGGGTGGAACGCCTACTGCGCGCTTGTGCCGGGAGATGTAGCGTTGAACATTCAATCTACGTTCTTCGCGCATCCGAATGGCAGCTACGGATTTTGGTCGAATGACTGGTTGTACGATCAGAATGGATTGCCCGGCGACTACGTAATCGCACAAGGCGCAGGTGGGCAGGCTGGTGTTAGCCAAGGGAGTGGAGCTGACTACACACACAATACCTTGGCAGTATACGATCCCTTATTGGTTGAGCACGTGGTCTTTGATCGTGTGCACTTCGAGATCAGATCAACGAACCGGAAAGCAACGACGCACAACACCACGTTTCTGAAGCTGTACAACGATGCAGTGGCGAAAGGTCTAAGAGACAGGACACTTGAGGACGGCATCATTCCGCTTGCCACAAGTGACCTATGCGCAGAACTGTTCACGAAAGAAATTGGTGACGACGCCGGTAATGAGTACCTGTTCCTCGATCTCAAGATGACATGGAGTGGACGCGACTGGTGGTATCGAGAGTCGGCGTACTTCCAAGGTTATGCCACAGGAACACAGTATCCACCCATAGTCGGTACGGCTGCAAACTTCAACAACATCAATGTCTGCTGTTACTGGCGCACTGCTAACTTTGCAGGTAGTCACATTTCATATAGCCCCGGATCAACTTCAAACGCCCCTGCCGTAAATTGGCACATGCGATTTGCCGATCCAATAATCATCATGGAGAAATAACATGGCTGGTGATGCCGACGACTTCCTACTCCCCCTAGAAGGTTTAGCATCTGGGAACGGTAAGGCGCTGACTTACGGGATGAGCGGAGCGGCGAATCATCTAACTGCACTGCAAGCAACCGGGTCGGTTTACGCCCACAGTTCCTTGCATATCACCACACCGATGCAGAAGCTCGTGTTCACCATGGGCCGCATGGGTGCTGAGTTCTCGGCTGGCATGACTGCGCCGATACAGCAAGTGGATGGACGTGGTGGCGACACGGCGGAGCTGACCACACCGATGCAGGTACTGGCGGCCACCGGCACCGTGCCGATCATTGCCAGTGCTGCGCTCACTGCGCCGATGCAGGTTCTGACCGGACACGTACTCGTCGGCAGTATGTGGTCAGCCGCGCTCCTGACCCCAATGCAACTCATGTCCACGAGGACGGGTTGGAGCGTGGCTCTGGCTACGCCGATGCAGCGTATAGCCGCGCACATCACGGCCATGGAGTACGCAAGGGCGAACCTCGTAGCGCCCGCCCCACGCATTACTGGTACGATGTCTGTATACAGCTACCCATGGTCGGCCGCAATGCTGACCCCCATGATCGTAGCCGGGCCGTACGGGATTGCGCGTCTGACTACGCCGATGCAGAAGATCGCAGCGATGTTCCTGATCCCGGCAACATTCGAGGCATGGCTGATGAACGTGCGCAACAACGGGGTGTGTCGGTGGACGAACTTCCCGTTCCTGCAGGTGGTGCAGGCAGGTAGTGATACGTACGCAGTTGGCAACGACGGTAATCTTTACCTCATGGGTGGAGATTTGGATGCATCCATTGCCGCACCACTTACACCGATACAGTGGCAATTTGAGACCGGACTTTCCGATCTCGATAGCCCCGGCGTCAAGCACATTCCGTATCTGTACCTCGACGGGATCATTGATGGCGAAATTCAGATCGTGCTGTTGGATGATCGCGGACGAGAGTTCGCCTACGAATATGACACCAAGGATCGGGGTGCTGTGCACATGACGCACAGGCGCAAGCTCGGTAATGGTATCCGCACACGCAACGTGGGGTTCCGTATTCTATCAACCACAGGGGCTTACATCGAGTTGGATTCGCTGGAGCCTGAAGCCACTGTCACCCAGAGGAGCATCTAATCATGCCTAGCATGACCCCCGAAGAAATTCTTCAGCTGCACAAGGACTACGCCGATCAGTTCGCGTCGTTGGCGCAATCTGCATTGGCAGGTGCATTCTCTGCACTGTCTGGCAGCGGCATCTTCAACTATCATCCCGCAGGGATCAACATTCAATTCCCTGACTTTGGCCTGCCGAAGTCAGTTGGCGCACTGCCGAAGCTGCCGATTGACCCGAAGTTGCCCAAGGATGTCGTATTAGTCAAGTCGGAGAATTTTCCGAATGACACTACAGGAAGCGCACCGTCACCGGGCTACGGCGCAGTACCGCAGTATCAAGCACCACCAACTCCACCGGGCGCGCCGGGCTTCTTCGAGATCGCGCCAGCCACACCCGTCATGCCGCCGTTACCAAGCACGCCGTCATACCTTACGTTGCCGGGAACTACACTTCCGTATCCAACTGTGAACATTCCAGTATCACCTGTCATCACAACGCCAACGTTCGATGGTCGGCGGCCGAACGACATTGTGATACCTGATGCAGCCACATTGGTTAACCTGTACGACACGGAGATGAACACGCACCGCACGTTCCTGCCGACATTCATGCAAGGTAACGCGGATGCGTTCATCTCGAAGTATGCGCCAGAATATGCCACGCTGCGCAGTCGTATCAACAATGCGATCACGGACTACACCAATCCATCCACTGGCGGCGGCCTCGGCATCCCGATCAACATCGAGGGTGCGATCTACGCACGTGCTGGCGACCGTAATAATGTGGAGTTCCAGCGCGCTATCGACACCACACTCGAAACATTAGCCAAGAAGGGATACCAGATTCCACCGGGTGCGGCACTGGGGGCGATGCGACAGGCACGCACTGTTATGGGTGATGCGATGGTGAAGAGTTCCACCGACATCGCTACCAAGAATGTCGAGCTTGAGCAGCAGAACTTCCAGTTCATGCTGAAGTTAGGCGAGGCGCTTGAAGAGAAGATGCTCGACATGGTGGAGAAGTTCTTGCAGCTCTCGTTGCAGATAGACGCACAAGCGATCAGCTCGGCCAAGGAGATCGTCGGCACATACATCGCTGCCTACAATCTGAACGTCATGGTGTACAAGGCACTGTGGGATGGGTATCAGGCTGATGCGCAGGTGTTCCGCGACCGGATCGCCGCGAATGAATCGCTCGTACGACTCTACGAAGCGGAGATCAAGGCGGAGCTGGCCAAGACTGAGGTGAACACGGCGTACGTGAATGTGCTGCGCGCCATCGCTGACGTGAACCAGTCGCTCGCGGCAAGCTACAAGATTCAGATCGAGGCTGCACTCGCACCCCTTGAGGTTGCGAAGATTCAGGTGGCTCTTTACGAAGCGAAGGCTCGCGCCTATTCGTCTATCGTATCTGCGTATGAAGCACAGTGGCGTGGATACTCTGCACAAGTGGAAGGTGAGCTTGGGAAGTTCAAGGCGTACGAGGCTGCTGTGAGTGGATATGTCGCGCAGGTACAGGGCTATCGTGGCAAGGTGGAAGCATATACCGCGCAGGTTAATGCAGCGTCTGAGAAGAACCGGGCGATCAGCGCCACGAACGAAGCTAACGTGAAGGTCTACGCGGAGCAGGCGAACACGGCAATCAAAGTGTACGAGGGTCAGATCGCCGGGTTCAGCGCAGCGTCCAACGCCATCATAAAACAGTCGGAGATCGAGATCGAGTTCTGGCGCACGAGTGCCAACCTGATCTTCCAAGAGTTCAACGTTGCCGTGCAGCAGATGTTCGAGTATGCACGTGAGCAGATGAACCTGTTCCGGGGTCAGATGGAAGCAGCGATTAACGCAGCGAACGGTCTCGCGCACGCGGCGCAGGTAGCAGGCAACCTAGCAGGTGGAGCCATGCAAGGTCTAACAGCTTTCGCTGGTATTCTGGAGTCGAAGGAAGGGTAGCGTATACTGTTGGTGGTGTGCTCTTGGCCGCCGGTGTGTTACCCGGCGGCCTTTTTTCTCTGCGCTTCATCGTACGCTTCGCACCACACCACGTGCCGCAATGCCGCCAACACCCGCGACATTACGTTCAGTTCCCGTGGTACCTCGAATGGCGACATCGGTGCATCACGAGCGACTGCTGCTCGTGCTGACATTTCAATGTAATGAATCTCTGCGTCACTCAACATCTGACGCGCGGTGCTGGCGTCGAACGAGATCACGGCGTGGATTCCCTGACTCGACTTGCTTTCAACCGCTCATCTCCACGCTGCACATTCTCGGCATACTCCCTTGAGGGGAAATGATACGCGGCATGTTCGCCCTGAACGATGACCGGTCCCTTGTCGGTGTACCCACCATAGAATCCGCTAGTGACCCAATGCTCATCCTTCGTGCCGGGGAGATAAGTCTCACCCAACTCAAGTACGTACTTCATTTTGCTCCTTTGTTAACTCAGCAAGTTTAGCTTTATCTTCATCGCTCATAAGAAAGTCAGCTATGCGATTCCACAATTTACTGCGAACATCTAAAACCAAAAGCGTATCTCGCAGTAACTCCTCAGCTTGATCCAGTCTAGTCATGGCTTCTTCCCCTTCACGGCTTGCAGGGCATCCCTGCTGATTTCCCAACACCTCGACTGCCCGATGGCATACGGTGTGTCGGCTCCTAACACCTTGTAGCAATGCTTGCGTAGGATAATCCCGGCAAGCTGCAGCTCGGCTTCAATGCGAGTGAAGTTCGCCTTCACTTCGGTACAGTAATTCTGGAAAGCAGGCTTGGCCACATAAATCAACCCAGTGTCCACCTCATGCCGAATCTTCAAGCCGGTACCAGACTGCGGCCGGTTGACAATGTTATCCACGTGGGATGTCTGCTTCGGTGATAGGATCAGCGTGTTCGATATATGCTGTTCCATGTATTCAGTTAAGATGTCAGCCGATGTAGATGAGGCTTCCTTGAACTGGCTGCGCATATGCCAAACTTGTTCCACGCGCCACTCTTCATCGTCACGTGGATCGAATGGTGATAGCCCAAGTACATGCGCGATGCGTCCTCCTACGAACGCAGCCGCAAAGGTTGCAGTCCAGTGTCGCTCTTCACTTGGCATCTGCAGCTTGCGGTCGAAGCGTTCCATCTCACGGATCATCTTCTCGTTGATCTTATCACAGTGTTTCACATAGTACGGCAGGAGAATTTCTCCGGCGACACCGAAGTTTTGCTTGATCCCACGGATAAACATATCCGCTCGTAGCTTGGCTTCAGTGCTGCGGTCGAGTGTATCGAACGGTACGGATATGAACCGCATCAGGTGAGGCGCACTGTCCTTACCTGCTGCCATAATTCGATGTACGTCATCCGTATTGGTTGACGAAATAACCAGCGTCTCCCACGTTATCACCTTGCCGTCGTGCTGGTTGCCGTACATGCGATCCTTGCCCATGCCTGTAGGGATGTGCAGCATGAACTCACGCATCTCCTCTGGATCACGCTCGGTAGTATCGTCCCAGAACATAGGCAGCGAGTGCACCGTGCCGAGTTTGTGGAACAGTGCGTTGATCGTGGTGCCATGCTTGCCGCCGCCGACGAGACCACTGACGGGATCACCGTAGATTGACATGCAGGCTTGCAGCGTGGTGGTCTTACCCCGGCCGGTGTCGCCTGCTGCAGCAACGAGCACGCCCTTCAACCCAGTCATCCACAGCAGTGGTGATCCATACGAGCAATCCATCATAAAACGCGTACCGTAATACTGCGCACCCTTGTAGAATGAGATTAGCTTCTTCCACGCTTCAAGTGTACCGGCAGAGCGGAAGGCACTTTTGGTGATCGCGTCCAATGCCTTACTTGGTACGTGCGAGGTGACAGTACCATCCGGATGATAGATCGAATGCGGCATGACGAACACCTTGTGTTTCTCGTGCCAGCCTAGATGTTCGTACATTCGCTCTCGATCAACCTCCTTGGCTAATGATTTAAGGTATGCGGTCATATAGAATTGCAGCGACTTCGCTTCCTTGGGGTTGACGTGCAGACCACGGCTTAGTAAGAAGGCGTGCAGCTTGCGTGGATCGCTCAATATCGACTGCGGCATCTTCCATTCGGTTCTGCCGATACGAGGCAAGTGTGCAACCCACACGCTGCGTTCCTCAGACTCTTCCTCATCGGTTGTCTGCTCCATGATG
>Ga0184629_10000534_pt1 | contig 16823 bp, 19 predicted proteins | sample PLM4_32_b1_FD_133158 | JGI IMG/M metagenome (GOLD analysis project Ga0184629, IMG submission 133158) | Groundwater sediment microbial communities from an aquifer in East River, Colorado, USA - PLM4_32_b1 | ecosystem: Environmental > Terrestrial > Soil > Riparian zone | place: USA: East River... | reverse complement strand
GGCCCTGATCACGGCCTCCGATGTCGGCCTCGTCCTGCCCAAGGCGCAGGAAGCCTGTCCGATGGGGCTCGCTCCCACGACCTCCACAACGCTGATGCTCGCGTTGGGTGACGCGCTCGCGGTCGCGCTCATGGAGCGCCGCGGTTTCTCGGCGGACCAGTACCGCGATTTCCACCCGGGCGGTTCGCTCGGTCGGGCGCTGATCCGCGTCTCGGACCTCATGCACACCGACAAGATGCCGCTCGTGAAACCCGACACGGTGATGCGCGAGGTGCTCATCACCATGACATCGGGCGGCTTTGGCGTTGCCGGCGTTGTCGGCGACAGTGGCGCCCTCGCCGGCATCATCACGGACGGAGATTTGCGCCGGCACATGGAGCGCGAACTGATCGACCGGCCCGCGCGCGATGTGATGACGGTCGCGCCCAAGACGGTCGCGCCCGATCTGCTCGCAGCCGAAGCCTTGGCCATCATGAACGCAGGAACGCCGCGCGTGACCTGTCTCTTCGTCGTCGATCCCTCAGCAGGGGAAGGTCGTCCGCTCGGCATCCTCCATGTCCACGATTGCTTGCGGGCGGGATTGCGCTGATGGCCGAAGCCCTCGAGAAACCCCACACGGAAAAACCGGCTCGCTACCGCACGCTGCAGTTCCGCATTTCGCCGCGCGCGACGCTGGAGACGATCCGCCGCTACAGCATCTTCGTCTCCTTCATGAAGGGCTTGTTGCCGGTGGTGGCCGCTGGGCTCGGCATCGCCGTGCTCGCCTACGCGCTGCAGCCTCGCGACACCAACCGCATGGCGTTGACCTTCGAACGCATGGGCAAGCTCGAGAACGACCTTGCGATGGTGATGCCGCGGTTGACCGGCGTCGACGACGAGGGCTTTCCCTTCATCGTGACCGCCGCGACCGCAGTCCAGGACGAGCGCGGCTCGGACAAAGTCCGGCTCGAAGACGTCGACGCCGAGATCACGCTCAAGGAAGGCACGATCCATGTCGAAGCTGCCCGCGGTCTCGTAGACACGCGTACGCACCAGCTCGATGTCTCCGGCGGCATCCGCGTGACCTCGGATGACGGCTACGATGCGCGAACGCCCGCGGCCAGAGCCGATCTCAAGGCCGGCACGGTGCGCGGCGAGAACGGCATCGAGGCCACCGGCACGTTCGGTCGCATCACCGCGGATCGCTTCACCATGAACCGCACAACACAGCAGCTCCGCTTCACGGGGAACGTGCGCATGCTGCTCAATGGAGTTCCGGCAGGGCCATGAGATCCTGGACGATCTTCTCCCTCGTGGGATCGATGCTGACCGCCGCAGCCATTGCTGCGGCTGCGGCCCCCGCACCCGGCGCAGATCTCGGGCTCGATTCGAGCCAGCCGATAGCCGTCAACGCGGATACCTTCCTCGCCGATCTGAAGAACGAGACGGGCACCTACACCGGCAACGTGATCGTCACGCAAGGGCAGGTGAGGCTGCACGCCGACGAAGTCACAGTGCACGCGCCCGGCGGCCGCGCCGCTCGCATGGAGGCGATCGGCAATGTGGTCGTCGATTCCCCTTCGGGCCAGGCGGTCGGCGATTCCGGCTCCTATGACGTCCCACAGCAGACGATCCGACTGACCGGTAACGTTGTGTTAACCAAAGATGCAAACGTGATGCGCGGGAACGCGCTCGAGGTGTCCATGGCGACGGGCCTCGCCCGTCTCACGGGCGATACCGCCTCAGCGGCGCCTGGTCAGCCGCGTGGGCGCGTGCAGGGCCTGTTCGTTCCTGCGCCCGGGGCCGGCAAGGCGGCGCCGCAAACGCCGGCAAATCCAGGGACTAAGTAGGAATTCACGTGTTCTTAAGACCGCTGTAGCAAAAGCTGGGCCACAAATGACGCAAGATCTGAGATCGCATGAGTTCCGCGAGGGCGGCGAGAGGTCGTTCCCTAGGGTCATCGAGGGCTTTCAGGGGCTGACCGTCTCGCGCATCGGTAAGAGTTTCCGCCGCCGCCCCGTGGTGCGCGGCGTCAGCCTGACGCTGAAGCGCGGCGAGGTTGTGGGGCTCCTGGGCCCCAACGGCGCGGGCAAGACCACCTGCTTCTATCTGATCACCGGTCTGCTCCGGCCCGACTACGGCACGATCTCGCTCGACGGCCATGACATCACGCGTCTTCCCATGTACCGCCGGGCGCGGCTTGGCATCGGCTACCTGCCGCAGGAATCCTCAATCTTCCGCGGGCTGACCGCGGAGGAGAACATCCGCGCTGCGGCCGAGCTGGTCGAGCCCGACGCCGCCCACTGCGCGACGCTTGTCGACAGCCTCTTGGCCGAATTCTCGATCACCCATGTCGCGCACACGCCCGCGATCACGCTCTCGGGTGGCGAGCGCCGGCGCGTCGAGATCGCCCGCTCGCTCGCGACCCATCCGTCCTACATCCTCCTGGACGAGCCGTTCGCTGGCATCGATCCGATCGCGATCAACGACATCCGCGATCTGGTGAAGCACCTGAAGGATCGAGGGATCGGCGTACTCATCACCGATCACAATGTGCGCGAGGCGCTCGACATCATCGACCGCGCCTACATCATCCACGAAGGACAGGTCATGAAGGAAGGCACGCCTTCGGACATTGTCCGCGATACCGACGTTCGCCGGGTCTATCTCGGCGAGCGCTTCTCGCTCTAGGCGAAAGCGGCAAGGGGTCATGGCGCTCAGCCAACGTCTGGAGCTGAAACAGGGTCAGTCCCTGGTCATGACGCCGCAACTGCAGCAGGCGATCAAGCTGCTGCAATTGTCCAATCTCGAACTCACCGAGTATGTCGAGGGCGAGCTCGAACGCAATCCGCTGCTCGAGCACGATGAAGCCGAGCCCTCGCCCCCCGATGGCGCCTCTGAATCCGCCGACTCCCTCGACGCGGCGCCGCTCTCCGAGACGCTCGCGCGTGAGGATTTCGGCACCGCGTCCGATCTCGACGCTGGGTCCGACGATTTGTACGTGGATGAGACCCGCGTGGAAAAACAGGCTTCCGCCGCAAACGGCAAGGATACCCCGCTCACCGACTGGTCGCGCGCCGGCAACGGCGCACGACCCGATGGCGACGATTCGTTCGAAGAAAACGTCGCTGCCGAGACCTCGCTGAAAGCGCATCTCGAAGCGCAGCTCGCGATCGCCGCCCTGCCGCCCGACCGCCGCTTCATCGCGCTCGTGCTGATCGAATCGGTGGACGAAGCCGGCTATCTGCGCGCCGACCTCACCGAGATCTCCGATCGCTTGGGCTGCACGATCGCCGATTGCGAGACGACGCTTGCCGCGCTTCAGGGCTTCGATCCCGTGGGCGTATTCGCGCGCGATCTCGCGGAATGTCTCGCGCTGCAACTCAAAGACCGCGACCGTCTCGACCCCGCGATGCAGAAATTGCTGGAGCGGCTCGAGCTCGTCGCCAAGCGCGACCTTGCGACTCTATCGGCTCATTGCGGTGTCGATTCGTCCGACATCGCCGACATGATCGCCGAGATCCGTAAGCTCAGTCCGAAGCCCGGGCTCGCGTTCGGCTCGGAGCCCGTTCAGCCCGTCGTGCCCGATGTCTATGTCCGCGAAGGCGCGGACGGCGCCTGGCAGGTCGAGCTCAATTCCGACACGCTTCCTCGCGTGCTCGTGAACTCGCGCTATTACGCAGAAGTGAACCGCTCCGCGCGCAAACGTGAGGACAAAGCCTATCTGTCGGAATGCCTGAATAGCGCAAACTGGCTGGTGAAGAGCCTTGACCAGCGTGCGCGCACCATCGTCAAGGTGGCGAGCGAAATCGTCCGCCAGCAGGACGCGTTCTTGACCCACGGCGTGCGCCACTTGCGTCCCCTCAATCTCCGCCTCATTGCGGACGCAATCTCGATGCACGAATCCACGGTCAGCCGGGTCACATCGAACAAATACATGGCCACCCCGCGCGGGCTGTTCGAATTGAAATATTTCTTCACCGCCGCGATCCAATCGGTGAACGGGGGCGAGGCCCATTCGGCCGAAGCGGTCCGCGATCGCATCCGCGAACTGGTTGGCAACGAGCAAAGTGAGGTCTTGTCGGACGACCGGATTGTCACCATCTTGAGTCAGGACGGTATCGACATCGCGCGACGGACGGTCGCCAAGTATCGTGAAGCGCTGCGTATTCCTTCTTCCGTGGAAAGGCGTCGGTTGCGCCAGTTTCAAACAGCCGCATCCGGGCGTTGAGCGGCGGTTGACAGGTAAAAGGGCCCGACCTATGGTCCGCGCCTTTTTCGGACGCGCGATGCGGCGCCGGTGCGTTAACTAACCGGAGGTCCAGGAACGTCCATGATGCAGATTCGCATTGCCGCAAAACAGTTCGACATTGGTGAGGCTTTGCCGGAAACCGTGCGCACCAAGCTCACCACCGCCATATCCAAGCACTTTGACCGCGATGCCGAGGCGCACGTGACATTTGTCAAGGAACGAACCGGGTTCCGCGCCGACTGCAACGTTCACTTGAGCTCGGGAACCACGATGCAGGCGCATGGCATCGGTCCAGATGCCTACAAGGCCTTCGACAGCGCGCTCGAGCGTCTCGAAAAGCAGGTGCGGCGTTATAAAAGGCGGACTAAGAATCATCACGATCGCGGCGCGGGAAGTTCCCGCTCCGTGCAGTAAAGCGGGGTGCCATGGAAATCGCCGATTTGCTTTCGCCCGACGCGGTCGTCTCGCACCTCAAGGCCACCAGCAAGAAACAAATTCTGCAGGAGATGGCGCACAAGGCCGCCGCCCTCACCCGGCTTCCCGAACGGCGCATTTTTGAGATCTTGAGCGAACGCGAGAAGCTGGGGTCCACCGGCATGGGGCAGGGCATCGCCATTCCCCATGGCCGCGTCGCCGGCATCGAGAAGATGACGGGCGTCTTCGCGCAGCTCGACCAGCCGGTCGATTTCGACGCGATGGACGACCAGCCCGTCGATCTCGTGTTTCTGTTGCTCGCGCCCGAAGGTGCGGGTGCGGATCATTTGAAAGCGCTCGCCCGCGTTTCGCGTCTCTTACGCAATCAGTCGATCTGCGAGAAATTGCGCGCAGCTTCGCAGCCCGCGGCACTCTATGCGCTGCTCACGGAACCCTTGGCCGCGAGCTCGCAGGCCGCCTAACGCTCGAATAATGTCGGGAAGAGAGAAGGTCGCGGCCGCGCAGGCCTTGCGCGACCGCGACTCGTTATTCAGTGAACGCTCAGCGGCACGAAATTGTTCTGGACCGCTGCGCTGTAGGCCGATGCCCAGGTGTCAGTGATCCCTAGCGTCGTGCCGTCGGCGGCGTGCAGAGCGTAGAGCTTCACACCCTGGGGGAGTCTGATTTCGGACGGGATGACGACGCCCAGTGCGCGGGCTTCGTCAAGGTCGATCGTCTTGATGTAAGCGAGACGCGTGCCTTCGAAGATCGGAGCATTGATCTCATCGATCAACTCGTCGTCCTCTTCGTCTTCGGTCTCGTCGAACAGTTCGACGTCGTGTTTGGTTCTCATGACAGCCTCCTTCAGTTGCGAACTCTAGCACTGCCAAGCTGAACCCCTGGTGAACGAATTGGGATCGTTTTGACCGCATTTTCGGCGCGCAACCGCTCCAATTCGATCGTTAAAAGTCCATGGTCAAGCTCGGCACCCAGCACGTCGATTCCGTCCGCGAGGACGAAACTGCGCTGGAATTGCCTCGTGGCAATGCCACGATGGAGGAAGGTCTTGTCTTCGCCGTTGCCGTTCAGCCGGCCGCGAACGACCAATTGATTCTCTTCGACGGTGACGTTGAGGTCATCGGCGGCAAATCCTGCCACCGCGAGCGTGATCTTGAGGCGCTCTTCGCTCGTGTGCTCGATGTTGTACGGCGGATACGATTCCGCTTTCATGTTTCGCTCGAGCAGTCTCTCTATGTGTTCAAAGCCCAACAGTAGCGGGCTGTTTAGAAGCGTCCGGTTCATTCAAAGCCCTCCTTTGGCGGCTTTGCCGGGCCCCCTTGACGGGCGGCCTGGGACAGCGAGGAAACGGTCCCAGTAGGGGCACCGTTTCACGAAAAAAATGTGGTGTTTATTTGGAACCATTCAAGATGGGGCGGAAAGGAAAGGAGTTTCAGCCCCGTAGGGGATTCAGGCCGCATTTTGGAGGGAACATTAAAAAAGTCGGCCGCATCCCAGCCTCTCTACGACGCCACGGCTGAGGCCCTCGGCGCCCTTCGAGCTCGCGCCGGCGCGCGACGAGGTCGCTCACGCGTTGGTGTCGAAGTTCAAAGGAACCTATGCCGAAACGTCACGAGCCGCTCCGCCTCGCGGGCCGCGAGCTTTGCCGGCGCACATTTTCACGCGCGCGAGCGAATCGATAATGCAGCGCGGACGTGCGAAGCGTTCGGCGGGCAGATCTCGATGCGTTGTTCGGTTCGTTTGGTGTGTTTTGTCACACATCCCGCCGAAAAGTTTTCGTCGCCCGTTGACTTCGCTTCGATCGTTGCGTACACACGCGGCCCTTCGCCGACATGGTGTCGGCGAAAAACATGAGCCGAGAGATGCAGACATCAATCGTAAAACTCCGCACGATCGAAGATGGCGTCATGCCATCGACCGATGTGCGCTCGGCTCATGGGAGCGGTTCGCCCTAAGCGGACCGGCACATCCGTTTTCACACGGACCCTCCCGAGCTGAACGCTCCGGAGGGTTTTTGTTTGCCTCTGCACGGCTCTTAGAAAGGAGCAGTGTGATGAGGTTTGGTTTCGCCACCCTCATCGGGCGGTTCACGGTTGCGGAATTTGTCGAAGTCGGTGTCGTGATCACCACGACCGCTTTCGTCGCCGTGTTTGTCGTAATCGCCCTAGTTCTTCCTGATGTCGCGATCGCTGCGACGCCCAGCCCCCTGGAAGTCGCGACGATTTCCGGGCTGAAGCTGGCCACCGAATAAGGTGGCGCATGATCGCGTCGACTGGAGTCCCGCGCGCGCCCCATCGTTCACCGACGAGGGGCGCGCGATGCGGCGCCGTTCGGTTGTGAACGAATCGAAACGCGTCGCGGTGTATGATCGATCGAAGAGAGGCCCACGCGGAGCAACCCGCGCGGGACATTCCCATGTATCAGATGATTGAAGGCAGGGGCGTTCCCATCAAGGCCTGGACCAGAGGAGTCCCGGTCGAAGATGGCGCGCGCCAGCAGCTTCTCAACGTCGCCTCGCTGCCGTTCATCTACAAGCACGTGGCGGCGATGCCGGATGTGCACTGGGGGCGCGGCGCGACCGTCGGCTCCGTCATCCCGACCAAGGGCGCGATCATCCCGGCCGCCGTCGGCGTCGACATCGGCTGCGGCATGATGGCGGTGCGCACCTCGCTTCATGCCCGGCATTTGCCGGACAATCTCCACGACATTCGTCTCGAGATCGAACGCGCCGTTCCGCTCGGCACTCACACGCATAAGGAGGTGACCAAGCGCGCCGACAAGGTCTGGTACGGCCGTCTCCAAGACGAGTGGATGGAGATCGACAGGAAGCATCCCGGTATCGCCAGCAAGAAGAGCGCGGCGTTCGCGCTGGGCACGCTCGGCGGCGGCAATCACTTCATCGAGCTCTGTCTCGATGAAGACGATCGCCTGTGGGTGATGCTGCATTCGGGTTCGCGCAACATCGGCAATCGCTTGGGCACGTATTTCATCGAGCGCGCCAAGAAGGCAATGGGCGACCAGAAGCTCGTCGATAAGGATTTGGCGTGGCTCTCCGAAGGCACGGAGGATTTCGACGATTATGTCCGCGGCGTCGGTTGGGCGCAGGACTACGCCAAGCACAATCGCGAGCTGATGATGGAAGCTGTGTTGGACATCCTGCGTGACCATTGGCCGGACATCGCGAGCGACGAGCTCGCGGTGAACTGCCACCACAACTACGTCCAGAGGGAGCAGCATTTCGGCGAGACCGTCTGGCTCACTCGGAAGGGTGCGGTGCGTGCGGGTTCGGGCGAGATGGGGATCATCCCGGGCAGCATGGGCGCGCGCAGCTTCATCGTGCGCGGCAAGGGCAATCCGGAGTCGTTCCACTCCTGCTCGCATGGCGCCGGGCGCAAATTCTCGCGCACCGAAGCCAAGCGCCGGATCACGCTGAAGCAGCACGCCGAGGCGATGAAGGGGATCGAAGCTCGTCTCGACGGCGGCGTGCTCGATGAGAGCCCCGCGGCCTACAAGGACATCGACGCCGTCATGGCGGCGCAGGCCGATCTCGTCGAGATCGTCCACACGCTCCGCCAGATCGTCTGCGTGAAGGGCTGAAAAAGACTAGCGCCCCCGAAAGGGGGCGCTAGCTCAGTCTATCCAGTCTTCTTTAGTACGCCGCGTGCGCGTGCGTGCTATGCGACTTGTGTTCGGCGCTCTTGTGCCAGAACAGCCACGTCATCAAGAGCCCGCCGAGGATCGCCATCACGGACGAGCCCGCAATGAGCATCATGTCGTCGCCGCCGCTGCGCATGAACTGGTAGGCGCCGGCGACCTGTCCAAACGCGCCGAGCGAGGCCAGCCAGAACTGCGCCTTCGCAAGGCCCGAGTTCTTCATCTCCGGCCACAGGCGATACAGCACGCCATAGACCGCGAGCATGACGAAGCCCGGAAGCAGCATCGTGGTATGCACCGAAAGATACTCGGTGCTGTGCGTCCAGCCGATCCAGAGGCCAAGAACCATCCCCAGCATCAGCCACACCAACGCCATGCCGACAAACGCCCGATCGATGTGAGCCATCTTTCTCTCCTAACTGTTGGCATGAGAAACGAGCGGGCCGAGATGTCCCGCCCTTGGCGCTCATCTTGATCCCCACATCCAAACAATTCCGATACGCGGGCGCATGAATTTCAGACGCAATTTCGACAATCACGTCGAAAGATTTGACCGCATCACAGGCTCGGTGCCGGCGCTTTTGGTTAAGAACAAAAAACCAAACAAGAGCGCGCCGAGAAGCGACAGCACGGATGATGACGCGATGATTGCGATCTCAGAACCTCCGCTGAGCGCAAAGCGATAGGCGCCGATGACCTGTCCGAGCACAGCTATGATCGCGATCCAGAATTGTGCTTTTGCAAGCGGCGAGTCCTTCAGCGCCGGCCACAGCCGATAGATCACGCCATAGATCGCCAGCACGACGAAGCCCGAAAGCATCATCGTCACGTGCACGGTCAGAAGCTGATTGTTCGCTGTGGTGCCCATATAGAGCCCAAGCCCCATTCCACTGATCAGCCAAAACACCGCGACGCCGACAAACGCCCGATCGATCTGAGCCATGTTTGTTCTCCGTTGTGGATAGCGAAGTGTACAACGCGAGCGTTGCCCGCACATGGCGCCGGCGTTACAGCATCGCGATGCGCTCCGTGCGCCGGATCACGCCGCTTCGGGGCATGAGCGAGGTGGTGAAGCTGTTCCTGAGCGAAGCTGACGTCGAACGGCTCAGGAAGATGGCGGGGTGACGCCTCGCATGTGCTCAAGCGCGGTCATCTAGGAGGTCTGAAATGCGGCGCAAAGCGGTCGCGAAACCATTCACCGCTCTGTTCGGACTTCAGCATGCGTGTGCCCTTTGAGGCGGATGGAAAAGGCAACCAGCAGCAGTCCTTCGATCACCGCAAAGGTGCCGAGCGTGAAAATCAGCGCGAGCGTGCCGAGCCCTGGTCGAAACAGCAGGGTGCCGCCGAATATGACCGCGCAGAGTCCACTGAGCCCGAGGAACCATTCGTTGTCGATCTCCTTGCGCAGCTGGATGGCGCCTATGATCTGCATGATCCCCAACGCGATGGCCCAGACCGCGATCACGAGCAGAAGCACGGCCAAGGTGAGACCCGGCTGTGTGAAGGCCATGAACGCGGCGGCAAGGCCGGCGATGCCCACGATCGCAAGCCACCAACGCGGCATCGGCGTGTGTCCTGTGATCGCGGAGGCGATCGCCAGGATCCCGTCGGCCGCGGCGTAGATGCCGAATAGGAGGACGAGGCTGACGAGAGTAATCCCCGGCCAGGCGAAAGCGAGAACGCCGATGGCGATCGCGAGGATGCCGCGAAACAGGAATACCCACCAATTCTGCGCCAAGCCATGGAGCAGCGGTGGAATAAAGAGCGGCCCCGTCGTCGGGTGTGAGCTGTGTGAACTGGTCATGGCTGGTCACCTCTTTGCGCTTGTTGCACGCCCGTCTCCGGAAACACCGTGCGCCAATCGCGGACGATGCTAACGAGACATCAGCGAAGCGCCTCAATTGGACCTTGGTCCAAGAGAAGGCGAGCCAGAGCGTTGCTGCGCACGAGACCCCGAAGACTCTGCTATCGGCGTTCATGAACAGGGAAGCGAGGACACACTACAAGCTGATCCGATGTCGCGGGCATGACGTCCTCCACTTTCTCGCGCCAGGGCCTCTAAATAGGAGCCTGTTTTCAACAGGCCACCATTGGACCCTGGTCCAACGCATTCCGGTCGTGGGGCTGCCAATGTCAGCCGTCGGGAATGACCAGTCTTGGGAAAAACAGACGTTCCGATAGGGTAGCCAGACCGGCGGCCGGCGGCGTAACTTGTGCGGACGAGAAACATGAAGGGAGATTCGCATGGGTATGCGGCGCGGGAATTTCCTTTTGTTCGCGTCGTTGGCGGCCGCGGCGGCGACGCCGGCCTTGGCGCAGGACGCAGGTCCGGCAGCAGGCGCAGCGAGCGCCGCGAAGCAAAGGGCCGCATCGATCCCCGAGTTCTCCCGCCTGTGGTCGAATTCGCTCGGCCCCGGCTTCTCGCCGCCGGCATCAGGACCGGGTCCTGTGTTGAACACAGCGCGCGTGAGGGCAACGGTCGATATCAAAGATGGCAAGCCCCTCGACCCGGCGACCGCTCCCATGGTGAGCATCGGTGGCCGCCGGGTTGGCGATCACACCGCTCCTATTCTGCAGCCCTGGGCGGCGGAAGTCGTCAAGACGCACGCCGAAAAAGAGCTGAACGCCGGCCCTGCTCACAATCCGATCAATCAGTGCAGGCCCGGCGGCGTGCCTTTTGTCTTCTATAACCTCGGCATGGAGATGCTCCAGAAGCGGGACAGCATCACGATCCTCTATGTCTTCGATCACGAAGTCCGCCACGTGCGCCTGAACTCAACGCATCCCGCGCAAGTGACGCCGTCGTGGTTCGGCGATTCCATCGGCTATTACGAGGGCGACACGCTGGTGATCGATACCGTCGGAATCAAGACCGGCCCCTACACCATGGTCGACCAATTCGGCACGCCGCACACCGACAAGCTGCACGTCGTCGAACGCTATCGGCTCGTCGACTACGACGCCGCAATGCAAGCATTGGGGCGAGGCGCGAAAGAGAATGCGAGCTTCCTCGGAAATGACTCGGGCGTGGTCGTCGATCTGAACGACAAGGGCAAGCACCTGCAGCTCGAATTCACCGTCGAGGATCCCGGCGCCTTCACGACGCCGTGGTCGGCGACCGTCATCTATCGGCCCGGTGTGAATGTCAGGCGGGTGCCCCAGATGCCGGAAGCCGTCTGCGCCGAAAATCCGCATGAATTAACCCGGCAGGCGGCCGTGCCGAGTGCCGACAAGCCGGATTTCTAAGTGCGAGACGCATGGTTTCTCGTGGCCGGATCTGACCGCTGCTGATTTCGTTCTGTAAGGCCGCGGCACTCTCGCCAACCATCTGCGGTGCTGAAACAGCCGCTGCGCATGAGGGTGGCGGCAGGCAACAAACGCGATATTGCGGCTGGGGCACTTTAGCGCGCTGAACGCCTCAAAAACGGGCGGATTGCGGCTTTTAGCAATCCTGTCTGACGTGCCCAACTCATAGTCGCCAGAAGTGTGGCACCCTGCCGACCCGTCTCAGCCGCTTCTGTCCGATCGACGTAGATTGCTTCGAGCGCGTCGACCGCTTCCTCCACGTTGGACTCGCCCCAGCCCTCGATACCCCGAAACCCCACCGGCGCGCGAGGCTTGACCTGGTGCCTAAGCGCTCGCGCAGCGCCATTTTGCAACAAATCGAGATGCCCGGTATTGGCCGACAATATCGTCGGCACACCGCAAGCCATGCACTCCATAGCCACTAGATTGGTGCCCCCCTCACAGCGATTCATGAACAGCGCCACTTGGATTTCGCGAAGGATCGTCGGCATCAACCAGTTCGGAACCAAGCCGACGTCCAGCACCTGGCTTTCCTTCAGCCCGTTATTAACCGCCCAGCGCACGACATCAAGGTAGCCGCTTTGGTTAAACGGGACAGGCGCGAGGCCATCCTCACTGCCAACGGTTGCTGCGAGTTGAGGCCACGGACTGTGCCAGGCCGCTACCAGCAGTGCCTCCGGATGTCGGGCAGCAAAAATCTTAAACGCTCTGAGCACAAGGTCCTGACCCTTGCGCGGCTCAAGCTTACCGCCCGAAAAAACGAGGAAGCGATCAGAGAAGATTCCGCTCGCGGGGGCGGGATGAAATAGCGTCGGGTCAACGCCTTGGAGCACGCAGGCAACCGGGCCAATTCCGTTTCCCTGCAGGACTTCAGTGTTCCAAGCGGATCCAGTTATGATCAACTCGAATTTTGAAGCGCGCGCCCGCGCTTCGGTATCGAACTCGGTGTCATCGAAGAATACGGCGGCCAGTTGTGCCTTCGGCTTGATCCGTTCGAGCGGGATACTCCCGGCTAATCCACTGCCCAATGCATGGATCGCGATGCTCGGAAAGAGGATGTCGCGACCGCTCGAAAGCAATCGCGCAGCTTCTGTAGACTCCCTCAATATGTCCAACAACCGAGCAGCGCGGAGCGGGTCAATCGGCAGACCGTGTGCAGGGACTTGGATGAAAATCGGACGTACATCCGGATCGTTCGCCCAGTTCTGCGCTAGGTTGAGGCCGTAAACGTCCCAACCCGACATGCTCCCTAGGCTCCAGGTGCAGAGAACAGATTCTCGGGTCATGTTGCTTACGTCCCCTACGGGTTAGCCACGACAGCGCATTGCGAGGTGTTTGTCGGGGCGATTTGAGCCATCTTCATAGCCAATATGCGGCCCGCGCAAGCCTGTGCGCGCAGGGATCATGTTTGGAATTGGCGATTCTCTGCCGTTCCCGCCGATGCCCGGCGACGTCCGGAATTACTCCATGGCGGACCGCGTCTCGTGAAGACAGTCCTCGGCATCTGTGTTCGACACGAGGTTACAGCGCCTTGATCTCCGCGAACACCGCGTCGCTGAAAGCGATCCCGAGCTCCGCCGCGCGCCTGCGCAATTCGTAGCGGCGCATGCCCGGCAGCCGCGCGCCGTCCTGCTCCTCGATTTCGCGCGCGAGGACAGCGAAACGCTCCACACCGCTCGCGAAGATCGTGGGATCCAGCGCGATGATGAACTGTCCGGTCATCGACGGCGGACCTTCGGCATCGAAATAGCTCGACGCTTCGGCGGCGAAATTCGAGCCCGTGAGCCCCGCCGCGATCAGCTCCACCATCAGCGCGAGCGCCGTGCCCTTCGCGTCGCCGAGCGGCACCATCGTGCCCGCGAGCGCTTCGTTCGCATCTGTCGTCGGCCGCCCCTCCATGTCGAGCGCCCAGCCTTCGGGGATCGGCTCGCCCTTCTTCGCCGCCGCCATCACGTTGCCGCGCGCGACTTTCGAGAGCGAGAGATCGACCACGATCGGCTGGCGTCCCGGAAGCGGACACGCGAACGCGATCGGGTTCGTGCCGAACACCGCTTTTCTGCCCCCCCAGGGCGCCATCGCGGCCGGCCCGTTGGCGAAGAACAGCGCGACCAGCCCTTGATCCGCCAGGCGTTCCGCGTGATGGCCCGCGACCCCGCAATGATGCGAGCGTCCGATCCCCGCCGCGGCGACGCCGGTCGCCGCGATCATGTCGGGCAGTAGCGAGAGCGCGAGATTGATCGCCGGATACGCAAACCCGTTGTTCGCATCGATCACGGCGACGCCCGGCCGCGGTTTCTTCGCCGATGGCGTGGCGAACCCGTCGACCTTTCCGGCTTTCGCTTGCGCCGCGTAGAACGCGGTGCGCAAGAGACCGTGCGTCTTGATCCCGTCGGCTTCCGCGAGAACGAGCGCTTTCGCCACAGCGCGCGCGTTGTCCTTCGTCGTGCGGCTGCGTTCGAGCGCGCCCGCAACCAAATCCTCTGCTTCAGCGAGTGAGATCGTCGGCATTTAAAAGGGGTGACACAAAGCGCACAAAGAAGACGCGAAGGACACGAAGCGCCTTGTGCTCTTTGTGTCTCCTTGGTGATCTTCGTGTCGCATCTGGTTCTATGCGCTGCGATATAGTTTTGTCAGCACGAACTCGCGATGGCCCAAGGCCTCGGCAGCCGTCAGCCGCCCGTTCGCGGTGCGCGCGATCACATCGATCAGCATGTCGCCTGCGTCGGAAATCGTGATCTCGCGCCTAATGATGCCGGAGATGTCGAGATCGATATGCTCGCTCATCGTGCGCACGGTCTTGGGATTGCCCGTGAGCTTGATCACGGGGAGGATCGGATTGCCGATCACATTGCCCTGGCCCGTCGGGAAGCAGTGCACGACATAGCCCGCGGCCGCCATCAGGGTCACGCACTCGGCGGCCGCCGATGACGTGTCCATGAAATAGAGCCCCGGCCCCTTGCGCGGCGCTTCGGCGGGCTCGAGCACGTCGATATAGCGGCACTCGCGGCCGATCTTCTCGAGATTGCCGAGCGCCTTCTCTTCGATCGTCGTCAGCCCGCCCGCGATGTTGCCCTTGGTCGGCTGCGACTCGGAGAGATCGTCGGTCTTGTGCGCCTCGATCACGTCGTTCTGGTAGGCCTGCCAGACCTTGTACCATTTGTTGCCGACGCGCGGATTGATCGCGCGCGCTTTCGCCAAATCTTCCGCGCCGGTGATCTCCGAGGTCTCGCCGAACACGCCATAGATGCCGTTCGGGATCAGCTTGTCGTACATGTTGCCGACGGTTGGACACGACGCGAGGCCGGTCGTCGTATCGGACTCGCCGCATTTGGCCGAGACCCACAGCTCGGACAGATCGCACGCCTCGCGCTTGAGTTCCGACGCCCATTGCAGGAAGTCCTTCGCCGCGCGCGACGCCTTGGCCACCGTCATGATGTCGCCGGTGCCTTCGATGCCGAAGCCGACCGCGGGCTTGCCCGTCTTCTTGATCCCGTCGACGACGCGCTTGGTCCAGCCTTCCTCGATGCCGATGACGACGACCGCCGCGACATTGGGATTGGCGCCGGTACCGATCAGTGTACGGAAGAACAGCTCCAGGTCCTCGCCGAACTGCAGCCGGCCATAGGCATGCGGGATCGCCATCACGCCCTTGATGTTGTTGGCGACGCTTTCGGCCGCGGCATTGGACAGATCGTCCAGCGGCAGCACGATCACATGATTGCGCACGCCGACGCGTCCGTTCTCGCGCCGCCACGCCATGATCGGTGCATGCGAACCCTTCTTCGCAACCTTGCCGTTCTTCTTCGCTTTCTTCGCCATCGCTACCACCGCTTGGTCTTGAGATTGTGGACGTGCACGTGCTCGCCTTGTTTGATCGCGGCCACGGCCTTGCCGATGTCGTGGCCGTATTTCCACACCGTATCGCCCTTCTTGACGTCTTGAAGCGCGATCTTGTGCCCGATGGGCACGTCCATCAGGCTTTTCATGCGGAACGACGAATTGTCCGCGGTGACCACGCACAACATGTCCGTTCCCGCTTTCAAGCCCTCGACCACGACCACACCGACCGTGTCCTTCTTGTCGTGTACGAGCAGATGCGGCGCCTTTGGCGTCTTCATGCCCCCTCCTGATGCGATATCAATGCCGGCCTTCTTAAGACATGGCCGACGCGAGTCAACCACGCCTGCGCTTGTCGGTCATCGTCGACTCTGGGATAATTCGGTTCTCTCGGGCAGCGAAGGGGGCGCCATGTCGATCACCGTCGGGTCGGTCGCCCGTGCACAGAACGACCGCATCTTCTTCACCGGAATGGCGCTCGCCTGTGCGCTCGCTGTGTTCATCGGCTTCTCGCCATCCTACTTCATGCGCGGCGCGGAGTTGGCGCCGCTGAGGCCGCTTTATCAGATCCACGGCGCGCTGTTCACATCCTGGATGCTGCTCCTCGCCGTGCAGACCTCGCTCGTGGCGGGACGGCGCACCGATATCCACCGCCGCCTGGGCGCCTTCGTTGCGATCATCGCCGCGCTCGTGTTCGTCGCCGGTGTTGCGGTCTCCATCGAGACGCTCCAGCGCAATGGCGGCCCGATTCCCGATCCGCGCGTCTTCCTTTCGATTCCGCTTGGCGACATCATCGTCTTCGGCGCGCTGGTGTCGGCCGCGATCCTGCTGCGCGCGGATTCCGAAACGCATAAGCGGCTGATGATGCTCGGCACGATCTCGCTGTTGACCGCGGCCGTCGCGCGCTTCTTCATCTACACCGGCATCGCCGGCAGTGGTCCGTCGGCTGTGGTGTGGTTCTTCGGCGGCACCGACGCCTTCGTGCTGGCCTTGGCCCTCTATGATTACGCGTCGCGCGGCCGCATACATCCCGCGACGCTCTGGGGCGGAGCCGCTGTGGTTGTCTTCAAGCCCGCGCTGCTGGCCCTGGCCTTTACGCCGCCCTGGCTCGCGTTCGCCGAGGCTTTGCGCTGACAAAGCGCTGGGTGCGGAACGAAGTTAAATTCCCACGTCGAAGGCGGCGTAGGACGAAACCTCCGAAGCGTCGGACTGCGCCGGTTGCCGCACCCGCTTCCTCACCATCTCCTGATGAAGCTGCTTCACCATCGTGCTGCCGGTGCGCTCGAACAGACCGGGCACCAGCGCATGAGCAAAGCAGGCGAGCCCTGCCATGATGAGCGATCCCGAGAACTTCAGCGCGTGC
>Ga0184629_10000532_pt1 | contig 16874 bp, 11 predicted proteins | sample PLM4_32_b1_FD_133158 | JGI IMG/M metagenome (GOLD analysis project Ga0184629, IMG submission 133158) | Groundwater sediment microbial communities from an aquifer in East River, Colorado, USA - PLM4_32_b1 | ecosystem: Environmental > Terrestrial > Soil > Riparian zone | place: USA: East River... | reverse complement strand
GCCGAGTACCTCGGCTTCAAGCTCGGGCTCGGCGGCTGCGTCACCTACGGCCATGAGCCGCTCGAGGAGGCGGTGCGCATGGCGCCGGCCGGCATGCTCCTGCTCGAGACCGACTCGCCCTACCTCGAGCCCGAGCCGCGCTCGCTGCGCCGCAACGAGCCCGCGCTCCTCACGCGCGTGGTGGCACGCCTGTGCGAGCTGAGGGGCTGGAGCGCGGAGGAGGCCGTGCGCGTCACGACCGCGAACGCGCGGGCGCTGTTCCGCTTTCCGCTGGTAGACGGGCCGCTGCCCGGACCGGGGAGCGCGTAGGCGGCGCACGCCCCGCGCTCGCGAGACGCTCGGGGGATCGAGGCCGCCGCTGGCGGCCACGCTCACCGCCCACCCATCGCGCCATCACTTCTCAAGGCCGCCGCGTGCGGGGCCGAAACCCATCCCGATGACCTCCAGCCCGGCCCTGCCGACTTCCGCAGCCCTGATCGCCACGGGGGGAGTGCTGGCCTCGATCGCGCTCGCGTACCTGGTGGCCCGGCTCGCGAGCCGGGGGGCGCGCCATCACGCGCGGGAGAGCGCGCGGCGGCTCGAGCGCCTGCTGCGCAGGTTCCTCGAGGAAGGCAGCGGAGCCCGCGAGCTGCGGCGCGCGGCGCGCGAGGCGGACCACCGGGCGCTCTGGGCCGCGCTCGAAAACCTGGCGCCCGGCCCCGGCCCGGCGAAGCGCCGCCGGCTCGGAGAGCTGCTCGAGCGCAACCGCCACGCGCTCGCCGAGCGGCGCGCGCTGCGCGACGACTCTCCGTGGCGGCGCGAGCTGGCGGCGCGGCGGCTCGGCCTCGTCTCGTCGCCGCGCTCTCGCCGCGCGCTGCGGCGCGCGATGCAGCGCGGGCCGGAATCCGTCACGTTCGCCGCCGCGCTCGCGCTCGCGCGCCTGCGCGACCGGCCCGCGCTGCACTGGGTGCTGGAGCATCCCGAAACGCTCGCGCGCCGCACGCCGCGGGCACTCGCCGCACTGCTCCGGGGCTTCGGGCGGCCGGGGCTCGCCCTCATGGCCGATGCGCTCGAGCGCGGCGTCGCCGATCCGCGCCTCGCGCGCGCGCTGATCGAGACGCTCGGGCTGGGCGGCTGGCGCTCGGCTGCCGGCGCGATCGAAGTCCGTCTCGCCGCGGAGAACGTGGACGTGCGCGTCGCCGCGGTCCGGGCGCTCGGCCGGCTGGGCGGGTCCGCGTGCGCTCCCGCGCTGATCGAGCGCCTCGCGGATCCGGAATGGCCGGTGCGCGCGCAGGCGGCGCGCGCGCTGGGGCTCACGGGTGCGACCGACGCGGTCGAGCCGCTCGCCGCCTGCCTCACCGATCGAGCGTGGTGGGTGCGGCGCCACGCCGCCTACGCGCTGCTCGCGCTCGGCGAGGCCGGAAGCTCGGCGCTGCGAGCGGCCGCGTCCACCTCGCCCGATCCGTACGCGCGCGACATCTCGAGCGAGGCGCTCGGCGGCGGATTCCCGCGCAGCGCGGCGTGAAGCCCTGAGGGACTGATATCGTGCGGGATGGGCCGTTCTCGGCGTCCGACCCGCCGCGCGGCAACCGAAGCCCTCGCGAAGCCAGGGATGGCGGGAGCGAGGGCTGAGTTTAGTGAGGGCGCGCAGGATGCGCGCCCGAACGGCCGCGCGGCGGGCCGGGCGCCGAGAACGGCCCATCCCGCACGGCATACGCAGAAGCTACCGGACGATGACCGCCCGCGCCGTGACCGAGCGCGCTCCCTGAGTCAGCCGAAGCCGGTACACGCCCGGGCGCAGCGCCACGCCCTCGAACGTCACGACGTGCTCCCCGGGCGTCGATTCCAGCTCCCGCTCCGCCACCCGCCGCCCCGCCGTGTCCAGCACCTCGATCCGCGCACGCTCTCCCGTCGCCAGCGTGTAGGCCAGCCGCGGCGCGCCCACCACCGGGTTCGGCACGAAGCCCGCGAGCGAGAGCCGCAAACCCTCCGGCACCCGCAGCGCCACCTCTCCCAGGTAGCTCGTCGCTCCGTTCTCCCGCACCGCGAGTCGGTAGCGGTAGGTCTCGCCCGCCACCACATCCCGGTCCTCGTAGCGAATGTGACCCAGCCCGTCGGCCCGCACGCGCGCGATCTCGGCGAAGGCGCCCGCGCCCGCCGCCCGCTCGACGCCGGCCTCGAACGCCGCGCCTGCCGCACTGAACCAGTGCAGGCGCGCGAACCCCGGCTCGGCTGACGCCGAGACCAGCGCCGCCAGCGTCCCCACCGTGCCGTCCGACTGCACGCGCCCCGCGTAGACCGCGGTGTAGGGCCCGCGATTGTCCTGCCATACCGCGATCAGGCCGCCGTTGCCGTCGGTCACGATCACAGGATCGAGCTGGCTGGCGGCTTCCGCGCAGACGATCTTCCCGCCGCTCGCCCAACCGCTGGCGATGGCTCCTGCGCCCGTGACGCGTTGCGCGAAGATGTCCTCTTCCACGTTCTTGATCGCGCTCCATGCGATGAGCGCGCCGCCGAGGCCGTCCGAGGCGGGAGCGTGGAACGTCGTGTTCTCGTGACGGGAGAGCGCCACCCCGGCCGGAGGCCAGCCGGCGAAGATCCCACCGCTTCCCGTGACGCGCTGCGCCACCACGCTGTCGAGCCCCGCGTTGCACACCACCACGGCGCCCCCCGCGCCGTCGGAGATCGCCTCCGGCTGCTCGTGAAAGACCGGCCCCCCCAGCACGAGCGCGCCCGTCGCGGGCCAGCCTGGAGCCGGCGCGCCGGCGGAGGTGTAGCGCATCGCGTAGAGGTCGGAGTCTGTCAGGTTGCGGTCGTCGGGCCAGACGACCATGACGTCGCCACCGGTGAGGAGCGCCGGGCTCACTTTGCCTGTGAGGGTCGTGGCCTCGTTCACCACCGTTCCGGCCGCGGTCCAGCCGGGTGCGACTCCGCCCGCCGCCGCGACCCGGGTGAGCATCAGCGAGTCGCCCTCGACCCAGCAGATGTAGCCGCCCCCGGCCGCGTCCGGCGCGACGCCGATCGTGCCTTCGTTCTGGGGGCGGCCCACCGCGAGCCCGGCGGAGGTCCACCCGGATGCGATGGCGCCCGCGCCGCTCAGGCGCACCAGCCGGAGCTGTCCCGAGAGATCGGTCCAGCTCATGAGCAGGAACCCGTCGCCGGTCGGCACCGCTCCGAATTCCCGGGCTCCCTCCGGCGCCGTGCTCCGGCCGTTCGCCGGCCAGCCCGGTGCGATGGCCCCGGTCGAGGTGAGGTGCTGGACCAGAACGTCCGAGTAGAGGCCGGCGTTCGTGAACTGCCCAAAGATGACGAAGGCGCCCTCCGCCCCGTCGGGCATCGCGAGCGGCTGGAACAGCAGCGAATCGTTCGCGCTCACCACGACGCCGGCGTCCGGCCACATCCGGTTGCCGTTGCCATCGAGCCGCATGGCGTAGATGTCGTAGTGGAACCTGCGGAAATCGACCCAGGCCGCGATCACGCCGCCGTTGTCGTCCGGGGCGATGCGCGGGCTGAACTGCAGCGACCCCTCGGCGCACACGGGAATGCCGCCGGCCGTCCAGGCGATCGGCCCGAGCACGGCGGGGCGCGGGTCTCCGGCGAGCGGCGCAGCCGCGAGGGCGCGCGGCGCAGCCACCCGCTGAGCCCAGCCACGTCCGCGCGCGGGCGCCAGGTCATCCGCGGCCGCGCGTCCAGCGGTGAGGATCAGCAGCGCGCAGGAGATCGCGCTCCGCAACTGCATGGTTCCCTCCGAGCGGCCCCGGGTCTGTACGGCCGGCCCGTCGTGGGACGGGCGGGCCGTTCGCAGCGCCAGGGTGGGGGGAAGGGACGGGCGGCGTGAGCGGCCCGTCCCGCACCTCGCGCAGTTGCCGTCCAGATTCTACCGCACGATGGCCGCCCGCGCAGTGACCGAGCGCGCTCCCTGAGTGAGCCGGAGGACGTACACCCCCGGGCCCAGCGCCGCACCCTCGAACGAAACGACGTGCTCCCCGGGCGTCGATTCCAGCTCCCGCTCCGCCACCCGCCGCCCCGCCGTGTCCAGCACCTCGATCCGCGCGCGCTCTCCCGTCGCCAGCGTGTAGGCCAGCCGCGGGGCGCCCACCACCGGGTTCGGCACGAAGCCCGCCAGCGCGAGCCGCAGCCCCTCCGGCACCCGCAGCGCCACCTCGCCCAGGTAGCTCGTCGCTCCGTTCTCGCGCATCGCGAGTCGGTAGCGGTAGTTCTCGCCGGCCACCACGTCGTGATCCTCGTAGCGAACGTGGCCCAGCCCGTCGGCCCGCACGCGCGCGATCTCGGCGAAGGCGCCCGCGCCCGCCGCCCGCTCGACGCCGGCCTCGAACGCCGCGCCGGCCGCACTGAACCAGTGCAGGCGCGCGCGCCCGGGCTCGGCTGACGCCGAGACCAGCGCCGCCTGCGTCCCGACCGTGCCGTCCGACAGCACGCGCGCCGCGTAGACCCGCTCTCCCGTGCCGCCGCGATAGTCTTCCCACACCGCGATCAGGCCGTTGGCGCCGTCGGTCACGATCTTGACCTCGTTCTGGTCGGCCGCCTCCTGGCAGACGGTTCTCCCTCCGTTCGGCCACGCGGAAACGATGCCCCCTGCCCCGCCGACACGCTGAGCGAAGATGTCGTCGTCCACGCTCTTGACCGCGGTCCAGGCGACGAGCGCGCCGCCGGCGCCGTCCGAGAGCGGCTCCGATGCGATCTTGCCCGGATGCTTCGCCATGGTCACTCCCGCCGCCGTCCAGCCGGCCGCGAGCGCGCCGGCCCCGGTCACGCGCTGCGCGACCAGGCTGTCGGCCCCCACGGGTGACAGAGAAGTCATCTGACACACCATCAACGCCCCGCCGGCGCCGTCAGAGACGGCCTCCGGAAAGAACTGATAGCCCGCTCCTCCCAGCGCCAGCACGCCGGTCGCCGGCCAGGCCGCTCCCGGGGTGCCCGCGGCGTCGTAGCGCATGGCGTAGATGTCGGGATCTCCGCCGAAATTCGCCCAGAAGACCATGACGTTTCCGCCCGTGAGGGGCGAAGCCGCGAGCCCGAGAAATGGGAAGGAGGTGAACCCCGAGTTGATCACTTTGCCCGCCGCCGTCCATCCGGGGGCAACTCCGCCGGCCGCCGCGACCCGGGTGAGCAACACCGAATCGCTTTCCGCCCAGCACAGATAGCCCCCGCCCGCGCCGTCCGGCACGGGGTTGATGTTGCCGTCGTTCTGAGCCCGGCCCAGTGCGAGCCCCGCCGCGGTCCACCCGGAAGCGACGGCGCCCGCGCCGGTCAGGCGCACCAGCCGGAGCTGGTCCCCGAGATCGGTCCAGCCCATGAGCAGGGACCCGTCGTTGGTGGACACCGCACCGTATCCCGTGGCGCCGCCCGGGGGCACCGAACTCCTGCCGTTCGCCGGCCAGCCCGACGCGATGCCGCCGGCGGCCGTGACGTGCTGGGCCCTCACGTCCTGATAATCCAGGCCGGTTGTAACCCCGAAAACGACGAACGCGCCGCCCGCCCCATCGGGAACCGTCACGATCTCGTCGATGAACGAATCGGTCAGGGCCACCGCGAAGCCGTCCGGCGGCCACAGCCGGTTGCCGTTCCCGTCCAGCCTCATGGCGTAGATGTCGTACTGGGCTCTGCGGTAGTCGATCCAGGCGGCGATCACGCCGCCGCTGTTGTCCGAGATCGCCCGGACTCCGAACTGACCCGACTCCGTCGCGCAGACCGGGATACCGCCGCCCGTCCAGGCGATGGACCCGAGCAGGCCGGGGAGGGGCGCTTCGAGAGGCGCAACGGGACCGCGGGGATCGCGCGCGGCGACCGGGGCAGCCGTGCCCCGCGCGGCGCGCGCGTGTGCGCCATCGGTCCAACGAACCCACCCTTGGTTCCGCGGGCGCGCTGCGCCCTCCACCGCCGCAGCGCTCCCGGCGACCAGGACCAGCAGTGAGCAGACGACGGCACTGCGTACGAGCACGGCCCACCTCCTGAATGAGAAGACGCGCGCTCGAGCGGTCGCTCGAGCCCGAACCCGGACACCACGATATACAGTGGAATCGCGGCATCATAGCGCTCCCCCCGGTGAATGGACAGGGCCGCCGGCCGCCCCGCGCACTGCGGCCCGTGCCGCTTCCGGCCGGCCCGCGCACTCTCTACAATGCCGGACATGAATCGAAACCGGGGGCCCGCGCGCCGCGCCTCCAGCTATGTCCGCGAGCGCGCCGCGGCCGAGGGCAGCGCCCTCACGCGCCTCAAGGCTGCGCTCGCCGTGCGCGGGCTCTCGCCCCGCAAGCGCTTCGGGCAGAACTTCCTCGTCAACGAGGACATCGCGGAGCGCATCGTCGAGCACTGTCACCTGCGCGACGACGACGTCGTGGTCGAGATCGGGCCCGGCGCCGGCGCGCTCACGCCGCGGATCGCCCCGCGCGTGCGCCACCTGGTCGCGGTCGAGAAAGACCGGGGGCTCGTCGGCCTGCTGCGCGAGGAGCTGGCGGAGACCCCGCGCGTGGAGATCGTGGAGGGCGACTTCCTCGAGTTCGACCTGGCGGCCACGGCCCGAGCCCATGGGGTCGCGCGTCTCGCGGTGGTGGGCAACATCCCCTACAACATCACCACGCCGGTGCTCGAGCACCTGTTCGCGTCGCGCGCCGCGGTGCGCAGCGCCGTGTTGCTGCTGCAGCACGAGTATGCCGCGCGCCTCGGCGCAGCAGCTGGCACCCCCGAGTACGGCTCGATCACGCTGTTCGCGCGCTACCACGCGCTCATGGAGCCGCTCATGACGGTGCGCGCCGGCGCGTTCTGGCCGCGGCCCGACGTGGACTCCATGCTGGTGCGCTTCTTCCTGCGCGAGCGCCCGCCGGTGGATGTTCCGGGCGAAGCGCTGCTGTTCCGCATCGTGCGCGGCTCGTTCCAGATGAGGCGCAAGCAGCTCTCGAACACGCTCGAGGATTCGCTCGGGATCGCGAAGGCCGAGGCCGAGCGCATGTGCCGCGCGGCGGGCGTGGACTCGCGCCGCCGCGGCGAGACGCTCACGCTGGACGAGTTCGCGAAGCTGGCGCGCGAGGCGGGTCGCGCAGGCTGAGGATCGCGCGGCCCCCGCCGGACCGCGCCACGGAGGAATGGGATCCATGATGAAGCTGCTCAAGGGGATCGGTGTTGCGCTCGTTCTCGTGGTGGCGGGGCTCGCGGTGTACATCGCCACGCGCCAGAACCTCAAGTTCGACCGCCCGCTGCCCGCGGTCGCGGCCTCGGCCGACTCAGCCGTGATCGCGCGCGGGCGTTACGTGGTGCGGGTCGTGGCGGGGTGCTACGTCTGTCACGGGGATCCGAAGCAGGCGGAGCCCAGCGCCGCGGGCGAGGAGGTGCCGCTCTCGGGTGGATTCGAGTTCAAGATCCCGCCCGGCCAGTTCTACGCGCGCAACATCACGCCCGATCCGGAAACCGGGATCGGCCGCTTCTCCGACGGCGAGATCGCGCGCGCGCTGCGCTTCGGCGTGGGCCACGACGGCCGCGCACTGCTGCCGTTCATGGAGATGCAGGGCCTGTCCGACGCGGATCTCACCGCGGTGGTTTCGTACCTGCGGTCCCAGCCGCCGGTGCGGAACGTGGTGCCGAATCACCGCTTCAACCTGCTCGGCCGGATCGTGAAGGCCACGGCGCTCGCGAATCCCGTTGGCCCGAAGGGGACACCACTCCAGGTCAACCCGCAGGGCGCAACGGTGGAGAACGGACGCTATCTGGCGGAGTCGGTGGCCAACTGCTGGGCGTGCCACACCGAGCGCAACATGATGACCGGCGCGCTCACCGGTCCGCGCTTCGCGGGATCGACGAGCTGGGCGGACGAAAAGAACCCGAAGCGCACGTGGCATCCGGCCAATCTCACGAACGACCCCACGACCGGCCGGCTCGCGAAGTTCTCGGAGGACGAGTTCGTCGCGCGCTTCCGGGCCGGCCCCGTATTGGAGGGAACGCCCATGCCGTGGCAGAGCTTCCGGAACATGAGCGACGACGACATCCGGGCGATCTACCGCTACCTGAGCACGCTGCCGCCGGTCGCGAACGACGTGGGCCCGCCGTACGCGGACAAGCCGTAGTCCGGGTAGCCGGGCCTCCGCCCCAGCCACAGACGTGGCGCTATCGCTCGAATCGAATGCGCCGGCGGGGATAGTCGAGCGTCACGACCATACGCTCGAGCAGCGCGCCGCCGATCTTCCCGGCTGCGGCCTTCGGGTCCAGGCTCTCCCCGTAGACGCACGGCGCGTCCACGAATCGAAACGTCCCGATCTCGACGGAGGGCGCGCGCCCGGTTCGCGTCTCGGGGCGACCGGAGGCCGAGTCGGACCGGGCGGCTTCGAACGCCGCCTTGAGCCCGAGCGTTTCGATCGAGCGGCCGACGACCGCGACCGAGTGGCTCGATCCGCTGTCGTAGAGCAGCTCGACGTTGCGCCGGTTGATCCGCCCCGCGAATCGCGGCGTGGGTTCGCCGGGATCCAGCGCCATCTCCAGCTCGACCGATTCCGACCCGCTCCAGGACGGCGTGTCGCGGTAGAAGTTCACGCGGCGCCGGCGGTAGTCGATCTGCACGATCCGGCCCTCGAGAAAGCTGTAGCCGAGCACGCCGTCGATGTGCGTTCCGAGCCTCTCGGAGATCTTCCCCAGGTCGAGTGCCTCTGCGGGCACCGAGTCCGCCCGCAGGCCTCCCAGCCGAAGGTCGTACATCGCCCGCTCGAAGTCGCGGATCGGCTCGACGCCCGTGCCCTCGCCTTCGTGGAGGGCGCGCAGCCGCCGGGCGAGCGCAGCGTCGATCACCGAGAGATGGGTGCCGGTGTCGAGCAGCATCGAGAACGGACCCTGCTTGCCGAGCTTCACCTTCACCACGACCTGGTGCTTCGGAGAGGTGAACCCCGCCTCGATCCGCCGCGGCTCCGCCCGCGCCTCCGCATGCATCGCGGCGCTCGCCAGCACCACGACCAGGAAGCGCAGCCTGAAGCTCTGGATCATCCGGCCACCCTCCGTTCGTCCCGCGCGCCCACTGCGCCCGGCGTTTCCGGGCGGCCACGAGCCAAGAGGCCCGGCGCCTCCGAAGAAGGCCCGGGCCTCTCGTGCGGATGCCGCGCGGCTACTTGCCCGTCGTGGCCGTGGCTCCCGCGCCGGTCGGATCGGCGGAGGCGGCCGCCGGCGCGCTCTCGGCCACCGTCTTGAGCTGCGTGAGCCCCTTCTCGAAGTCGGCGCCGATCATCTTGTCCATGTCCATGAAGACGCAGAAGATCTTCGACACGTAGGTGTGCGTGCCGTCCATGGCCCACGTCACCTTGGTCGCATCGCCCTCGGGCGCGAGCGCGAAGTCGGACTGGCAGGTCTCGGTCCAGGGCTTGATGAACTCGAGGCGGATGCCGACGTGCGCGTCGGCCTGGCTCTCGGTGATCGTCATCCGGCCCTCGCCCACCTTGTCGTTGCCGACCCACGCGTAGGAAGCGTCATTGCCGCTCTCGGGTCCCGTGAAGGTGCGCTTCATCGCCGGGTCGAGCTTCTCCCACGGGGACCAGGCGTCCCACCTGTGAAAGTTGTTCACCTGGGTGAACACGACGGCGGGTTCGGCGGAGATCGAAGCGGTGCGCTCGACGTGATACTTGTCCGGCTTGGTCGCGGCGAGCCCGAGGACCGCGACGACGGCGATCACGATCACCAGCAGGATGATTTTCACGATCTTCATGGCGGCACGATCTCCTCGAGGGTTGCGGGTTCGGACCGGATGGTCCGGCTACCCGCGGGGACAATAGCCGAGAACGCCGGCCCCCGTCGCGTCTTTTCGACGAGTGCGCGCCCCGACCGGCCCGGCCCGCCTCACGGCTGGACGAACTTGTAGCCCACCTTGTGCACCGCCACGATGAACGGCTGGGCGAAGCCCGCGCCCAGCTTCGAGCGCAGGTTGGAGACGTGCGTGTCCACGGTGCGGGTCGTGACCCCGAGGTCCTCGTCCACGCCCCAGATCTCCTCCAGCAGCTCCTCGCGCGAGACGGTGCGGCCGCGGTGCTCGATCAGGTACCGGAGCAGCTCGAACTCCTTGAACGAGAGCGCGACCTGCTTGCCGGCCTTGTAGGTCTCGCGCGGCTCGAACCGCACCTCGACGTCGCCGAACTTGTAGATCGTCGGGCCCGGCGCCGGCGCGCCGGAAGGGCCGCGCTGGACCAGGCGCTTGACCCGCGCCATCAGCTCCTTGATGCCGAACGGCTTGGTCACGTAGTCGTCCGCGCCGAGATCGAAGCCCTTGAGCACGTCCGCTTCGAAGTTGCGCGCGGTCATCACCAGCACCGGGATGTCGCGGTGGCGCTGGCGCAGCTCCTTCAGCACCGTGAAGCCGTCCTTCTCCGGCAGCATGATGTCGAGCAGCACCACGTCGGGCTTCTGCTTGAGGGCGAGCTTCAGGCCCTCCTGGCCGTTCTTCGCGGTCAGCACTTCGTAGCCCTCGTATCGGAAATTGTGGGCCAGCCCGTCGAGCAGCCCTTCCTCGTCTTCCACGATCAACACCCGCTTCATTGTTTTTTCCTCGGTCTTGAGCGTCATGAGGCCGTCCTCCGCTGCGATTCGGCGGGGAGCGATTCCACTTCCGTAGCGACGGGCAGCACGAGCGTGAACGTGCTGCCCTCGCCAACTGCGCTGACGACATCCACGCGCCCGCCGTGGGCGCGCACGATCTGGTCCACCAGCGACAGCCCGAGCCCGGCCCCGCGCACGTCGTGCACGAGCCCGTCCTCGAGCCGAACGAACTTCTCGAAGATGCGCCGGCGGTCGGCCGGCGCGATGCCGATCCCGCGGTCGGAGACCGAGAGCGACACCGTCCCGTCGCGCGCCGCCCCCGAGATCCGGATCTCGCGGCGCGTCCGAGAGTACTTGATTGCGTTGTCGAGCAGGTTGAGCAGGCAGTGGGTGAGCGCCATGGCGTCGCCGCGGGCTGGCGGCAGCGCGTCCGGCACGTCGGTCTCGACCTTGAACTCGAGGTGGTCGAGCCGGGGCTTCAGGGTCTCGAGCACGTCCCCCACCAGGCCCGGCAGGTCGACCGGCGCGAAGCGGAACGTGACCTGCCCCGCCTCGAGCCGGGCGAAGTCGAGGATGTTGTCCACGAGCTGCCCCAGCCGCTGGGTCTCGCGGCCGATCGTGCGCAGGAAACGGTCGGTCTCCTCCGGGCTCTTCACCCGCCGCATCTCGAGGGTTTCGACCGCGAGCCGGATGAGCGCGACCGGGGTCTTGAGCTCGTGCGTGACGTTCGAGACGAAGGCCGACTTGAACTGGGCCAGTTCGAGCTGGCGCACCGTGTAGCGGTAGCCGAACGCCGTCGCGGTCAGGATCGCGAGCCCCATGAGCGCAATGAACGCGAGTTGGAGCGCCAGGAACCGGCCGGTCCACACCGACGGGGCGTTCGCGGTTGAGCCCACGCGCACCGAGAAGCCCTCGAACGGTCCGCTCATCGGCTCGGTGCGCGCGGTCGCGTGCGGCCCGGGCTCGCGCACGTGGCTGATGCGCTGCTCGTGCCCATCGAACAGCTCGACCGAGAGGTTGCGCGTGTTCTCGATCCCGCCGTAAAGGCGCGGGTTCTGCGGCATGCGCTCGTGGAACACCATGTCCAGGTGGTTCCGCAGGAACTCGGCGGGCCGGATCCACCATCCGCCCGCGCCCATCACCTGGCCCGCGGTCCCGCGCATCAGCACGCCCGTGAAGTACTGCCCGCGCCGCGCCCCCTCGCCGGCGGCGTAGATCACCGGCTGGCTCTCCACCACCAGCAGCGAGACGCCGTTCAGGTCGTCGAGGGACACGAAGTGGGCGCCTTCGAACTCCTGGGTCCCGGCGGCGAGCGCGGTCTCGATCACCGGCTGCGGGGCGCCCTCGCGGGCCGCGTTCTCGGCCGGGGCCACCGCCCGCCGCAGGTGGTCGAGCAGCTCCTGCTCGAACGCCTCGGCGACCTGCTGCCCGATGTAGCTGTTGTAGCGGCTGGTGTCGGTCTCGACGGCGCGCGCGATCCGGAGCGTCAGGTAGATGCCGGTCCCCGCCAGCAGGGCGGCGGGAAACGCCACACCCAGGGCGGTGGCGAACAGCGCGCCGCGGCGGAAGCGTGAGATGGCCATGACTCGAAAAGCCTAGTCCCAACCGGCCCGGCGGGCAACGCGAAGGGCCGGCCCGTTTGCCCGGACCGGCCCCACGCCGCCTGCTCGAACCAATCAGCTCTTGACCGACATCGGCCCCTTCAGACCCGCCAGCGAATAGATCTTCGACAGCGTGGCGGGGTCATTCGAGGTCATGAGCGTGAGGCACCCACCCTCGATGTTCACCAGCTCGCGGTTGAGCTTGCCGCTCGCGATTGCACCCCGCACCGACTTGCAGGAGGGGCAGAGGTGGGCCTTGTCGCCGGCCGAGAGGAGGGTCGCCATGCGGTCGTTCCGGTGCCCCATGGAGGCCTGGACCGCGTGCACCTTGTTCGGGTCGACGGCGGTGTAGACGTACATCACGCCGTTCTTGAGGGGAACGACCTGAACGGTGGCGCCCAGCGCCTTCACCTCTCCGTCGCAGAACGCCATGTCGGCGCACGCGTCGCAGTCGGCATGCTTGAAGCTGTCCGCGGTCTTCGCCGCGCCATGCCCGCTGCAGCTGCCGGATCCGGCCGCGCTCGCCGTGCCGTGGTTGCACGCGCCGCCCGAGCCGACGAGCACCGCGTCCACCGTGGAGGCCCCGCCCGGGGCCGAGAGCGTGACCGCGTTCACCGACGTGCTCCTGGTCTTGGAGCCGCAGCTCCCGGCCGTCGAGGCGGTCGTCGCGGTGCTCTGCGCGTGGTACGGACAGCCCTGCATGGCCGCGGCCGAGGCACCCTTGGCCTTGCAGGCGGCGGCCATCGCCGGAGTGCACTTGGCGGCCATCGCCGCGGTACACGTGGTGGAGGACTTGGACGAGGCGGCCGCGGCCGAGGCCTTGTCGTCGCACGCGAACGCGAGCGTTGCCCACGTTCCGAGAGCGAGGACGGCCAGCACGGCGAGGACGAGTCGAGAATGCTTCATTGCGCACCTCCAGGGCAGGGAGCGGGACCCGGGGCGGGCCCCGCACGAGAGAAGCATCGGCCCTATCTGCCCAGAGCCTGTCACCGGGTCGCCACAGGAGTGTTACTGAAGTGCAAAATGAAGAGGGTTCGAGTGGTTGGCACAGCTCATGAAACCCCGGTCGAACACGGCTACCCCCGCATGGGATCGCCCGTTGACTCCGCCCCGGCCGCTCCGTAACGTGCGAGCCCTCCCCATCATGCCCAGGCGCAAGACCCGCACGCAGGCACCACCTCTCCGCGCGCCCGTGATTCTCGCGGTCGTGACGATCGCGCTCTTCCTGCTGGGCGAGGCGTTTCTGCTCTCCCGCTCGGATTCGGGTCAGATCGCGCTCGCTCGCGTTCCGGGCCTCGGCGACTGGAATCGCGTGACCCGGATCGTGGGCAAGCAGCTCCGGCTGGGGATGAGCCTCGTCGGCATCCCGGACGACAGCCTGCGGGTGAGCGTGGAGGAGAAAGGCAGGCCGAGCGTGGTGTGGCGACTGGGGCTGCCGCCCGACGCATCGCTGCTGAAAGCCAACTTCGCCCTCACGCGGCTCGTCGAGATGCGCGGCGCCCGGGTGCTCTCGGGCCGCGAGACCGTGGGCCCGCTGGGTGAGAGCATCGTCACGCTCGTGGTCGGGCTTCCGGGGCGCCCGACCCACAGGGTCGTGATGGTGCGCGGCGGCGCTCCGGCGGGCGAAGAGTCACCCCGGGTCTCACGCCTCGCGATCGTGCTCTACGGATTCGGCGAGGACGAACCGCTGGCCTCCGGGTTCATCGGGCTCCCCGTGCCCTTCGCGGTCGCGCTTCCTCCCGCCGCGAAGTCGAGCGCCGCACTGCTCAAGGCGGCTCACGAGCGCCGGCGCGAGGTCGTGCTCCAGCTTCCGCTCGAGCCCATCAACTACCCGCAGGTCAATCCCGGCCCCGGCACGCTGCTCGTCACGATGCGCCCCGCGCAGATCTCCGGGCTGGTGCGTCGCTACATCGAGCAGGGGCGGCCGCTGGTCGCGGTCGCGAACCACATGGGATCGCTCGCCACGCAGGACATGACCGTGATGACCGCCGTCTACCGCGAGCTGCGCCGCTTGAGCCTGCCGTTCGTGCACGTCACGCCGGCGGCGGGCGCGGTGTGCAAGGACCTGGCTGCGGACCTCGGGGTGGCCTACAACGAGCCCGACGCGATGGTGGACGCGGAGGCGCGCCAGAGCGAGGGCAAGGCGCTGGCGAAGCGCTGGAGCGCGATCCTCGAAGAGGCGAGCGGGCGCGAGAAGATGGTGGTGTGGGTGCGCGCCACCCCGCTCACGCTGCGCTGGCTCGCGCCGGCGCTGCAGGGCAAGCTCCCCGCCGGCCTTCACGTCGTCCCGCTCTCGGCCGTGATCCGGAGGCCCTTGGTGCTGTAGCGGGCGGGCTGTATCCTCGCTTCATCATGCGCGCGGGACAGGATGTCCTCTCCGATCTGCGCGCGGCGCTCGGCATGGAATGGGTCCTCCCGCACGGCACGGGAGGCTTCAGCTCGGGCACCGCGTGCGGCGCGAACGCGCGCCGCGCCCACGCTCTCCTGATCGCCGCCGGGCCCGACGGCCGCCTCACCGCGCTGCTCCTCAAGGTGGACGAGCGGCTGCGCGCCCCCGGCGCTTCCTTCGAGCTGGGCTGCAGCGTGCAGCCCGGCGGGACCGCGCGCCCGGCCGGACACCTGCTGCTCGAGAGCTTCGCGCTCGATCCCTGGCCGCGCTGGACGTGGCGCGCGGGCGGGACGGCGCTCGAGAAATCGCTGCTGCCGATCTCGGGGCACGACGCGATCATCATCCGCTACCGCCTGCTCGAAGGGCCCGCCGTCGCGCTCACGGTGAGCCCGCTGGTGGTGGCGCGCGACCCGGACGCGATCCAGCGCGAGAGCCCGGACCTCCACGCCCCCGCGCAGGGCGTGCCGGGCCGCGTGCAGCTCCAGCTCGCGCCCGACCGGCCCCCGCTCACCCTGTGGCACAACGGCGCGTTCCTGCCGGCGCGCGTGTGGCAGCACGCACTCTTCCACCCGCTCGAGCCGGGCGAGGACGAGGGCGAGGACGCGTTCGTTCCCGGCCACATCGAGGCATCGCTCGCTCCCGGCGGCGAGTTTCACGTGGTCGCGGCCGCCGAGCCGGACCTGTTCCGTGCGCTGGCGCGCGAAGACCGGCTGGGAGCCCCTCCGCCGCGGACGCTCGAAGCGTGCGTGCGGATCCTGGAGAGCCGCGAGCGCGAGCAGCACGGGGAGCGGGAGCGCGCGGTGATCGCAGCCGCCGCCGTCACCGCCGCGCAGGCCGCCGAGGCCCGCGAGAGCGGCGCGGGGCATGGCGGGAACGGCGGCGCCGCGCACGCGGGCGCGGGCGCGGAAGGGCACGGGGACGCCGCGGCGCATGCCGACGCCGGCGCGGAGCACAGTGAGGCCGCGCCCGTCGATGAGGGTCCCTGGACTCGGATGCTCTCCGGCATCGTGCTCTCCGGGATCACGCGGGACGCGCACGGGCTCACGATCGCGGGCCCGGCGGTTGCGGCGCGGCCGCGCGGCATCGAGGCGCTGCGGGTCGTTCCCGCGCTCCTGACGCTGCGGGCATTCGACGCTGCGCGCGAGATCCTCGCGGACGCGGTCGAGAACCTCGACGAGGGGATCGCGGCCGAGGGCTTCGATCTCGAAGACGGGACGCCCCACCACGGGGATCCAGCGACTTCGCTGTGGCTGGTGCACGCGGCAGAGCTCTACGCGCGGCGGAGCGGCGACCTGGAATTCATCCGGCAGGTGCTCTACGCGCCGCTCGAGAGCGTGACCCAGGCCTACCGCGCGGGCACGCGGGACGGGATCCGCACCGGCGCCGACGGCCTGCTGGCCGCGGGCGAACGCGGCGCGCGGCGCGCGGACCTGAACGCGCTCTGGTACCACGCGCTGGTGGCGATGGCGCAGCTCGCGAAGAAGACCGAGCGCAAGGAGGCGGCGGCGTTCTACCTGGCGTGGGCGCGCGAGCACCAGGCGCGCTTCAACGAGGCGCTGTGGGACGAGAAGCGCGGTATGCTCTTCGACGCGATCGAGGACCAGGGACCGGTGCGCGGCCCCTCGCCCGGGCAGCTCCTGGCGGCGCGCGTGGCGCCGCCCGTGCTGCCGCCCGAGCGCATCGCGCGGCTCGTCCAGACGATCGAGCGGACGCTGTTCACGCCGCTGGGCCTGCGCGAGAAACCGCGCGGATCACGCGTGCGCACCGAGTGGCTCGGGCCCTTCCATTCGGCCTACCTCCGCGCCCACGGCCGCTCTCCGGAATCGCAGGCCCAGGTGCGCGAATGGCTCGGCCTGCTTCACGCCCGCATCGAGACCGGTGTGGGTGGAACGCTGCCGGAGTGGTTCGAGGTGGCTCCGGCGCCCGCGAGCCGGAGCCGGAGCGCGGCCGCGACCGAGCCCGCCCCGGAGATCGTCGTGGGCCCGGCGCCCGCGGGCGGCGATCCGGTCTCCGTTCTCGCGGCCGCCGAGCTGCTGCCGGTCTGGATCGAGGAGTTGGACCACGCTCCGAGCGCCGCCGCGATCCTCGCGGGCTGACCCCGCACCGCACCGGCCGCCGCGACGAGCGGGACCGCGTCCCGGCCGCGCCGGGAATATCCTCCGGCGCGCGGCGTAACGCAGATATCATGACGACGTTCTTCTCCGCCGCCGCTCCGGCCGCAGCGCCCCGTCGCGCACTCCTGATGTTCCGGCTGCGTGCGTTGCGCGCGCCGCGCGACCCGCGCGGGTACCAGATCGCGGTGCTGGGCGGGCTCCTCGGCTGGGGGCTCTTCCGCCTCCAGTTCGACCTGCGGGCGCCGCAGGTCGTCGTGACGCTCGCGGCGG
>Ga0184629_10000530_pt1 | contig 16915 bp, 20 predicted proteins | sample PLM4_32_b1_FD_133158 | JGI IMG/M metagenome (GOLD analysis project Ga0184629, IMG submission 133158) | Groundwater sediment microbial communities from an aquifer in East River, Colorado, USA - PLM4_32_b1 | ecosystem: Environmental > Terrestrial > Soil > Riparian zone | place: USA: East River... | reverse complement strand
TCGGCGCTATCGGGGCGCTGCACCGCGAGCACGCGCGGACGCTCTTCAGCAACCGACACGATGGCTGCGGACAATCCGATGAGCACCACATGCGCATCATCCGTCCGCCCCGCCGCGTCGGAGCCGGTTTTGACCACGTGAAGTTTTTTCGCTTCAGACATGTTCGTCCGCCAGCAAGGGCACTTCGACGACCTCGGTTTCCCACACAACGCGGGCTTCGCCCATCGCCTCGACCGACGCAATCATTCGTCCTTCGCGACCGAGAAACCGATCGGCGTGGCGGATCATCAAACGGTTCGGTTGTGCGTGGGGGGCAAGCGCGCGCAGTTCGCGGGCAATCGCTGCCTCTTGCCCGGGTCCCCTGATGTCGCAGAGCAGGATGTACGCCGCCGCTGTCGAGCGGCTGATGCCGGCCCAGCAATGGACGAGGAAAGGCGCTTCGCGAGTCCAGGTTCTCGCGAACGTGACGAGGCCCTCGATATGACCGGGCTCCGGCGCGATCGCGCCCTCGGCGGCTTCGACGATGTCGTGGACGCGGACACGGTGATGGCGGTCGGGGAATATCTCAACGGGCGTCGGCACGTGCTCGTCCATCAGCGTGAGCAGGTGCGACGGCTGGTGCCGGCGAATGGCGTCGGGGAGGGCGGCGTAGGACGAAATCAAAAGGCGCGGCATGCGAAAGCAAAACCTCGGCGCGGCGGGAATGGCAAGGGTGCCCCAGAAAGCTCCCATCCGTATACCCCCTAGTGTCATATACCATACCTGGGTATAGTGGTAGAAATGACTGATTCGAAATTACTTTCACGGTTGTCGCGCGTAGAGGGGCAGGTGCGTGGACTGTCCGCCATGTTGAAGGATGGCCGCGCCTGTTTCGATGTGGTGGCGCAGATTCGCGCGGCGCGAGCCGGTCTTGTCCGAGTCGAGCAGATCGTGCTTGCCGATCATCTCAAGCTCTGCGTCGAACAGGCGATCGAGGCGGGCGATCCGAAAGATCAGCGCAAGAAATTGGATGAGCTAGTCGCGATCATCGAACGGTCGGACGCGTAGCCCTCACACGGCCAGCCGTGCAAACCGTTCGAGGTAGAGCGCCTGGGCTTCGGGGATCGGTAGCGGATGCAGGCGCGGCGGCGACACCCCGCGCGGGATGCCGAAAAACTTCCGTGCTTCGGTGATTGAAAAGCCCGCCAATTGCGTTGCCTCGAAATAGGCGGACATCTTGTCCGCGCGCTTGATGAGCGCGAGATCGTCGGCGGCTATCTCCGGCGGTAGCCCGAAGCGGATGTGGATCGCGCGCGATAGCCTCAGTTCGAGCGCTTTGTAATCGATCCCGACCGCGGTCTTGAACGGGCTGATCAGGTCACCGATCACGTATTCGGCGGCATCATGCAGCAGCGCTGCGAGACGCAAGGGCCGTGGACCCTTGGGTTTCATCTCGCCGACTAGACGCTCGACCAGGATGCAGTGCTGCGCGACCGAGAACGCATGCTCGCCTTTTGTCTGGCCGTTCCAGCGCGCCACACGGGCGAGGCCGTGGGCAATGTCCTCAATCTCGATATCGAGCGGCGAGGGGTCCAGGAGGTCGAGCCTCCGGCCGCTCAACATGCGCTGCCAGGCACGCTTGGGAGCGTCGCGCTTCATGCGTGTCCGCCGTTGTCCGTGCAAAATCGCGTGCTGAGAACACATTCGCTTGCCGTCGCGGTCAAGCCGAGATCAATTGCCCGGCCCGTGGGATCGTCCGATAATGGCTCGGGTTTCGAGACCGCGAGGGCCGCTTTGTCCATCGCCAAGATCCTTGCCCCTGTGACCGGGGGACCGCGCGATGCGGCCGTGCTCGCGAATGCCATCGTTGCTGCGCGTCCGTTCAATGCCCATGTCGTCGCGTTCTTCGTGAGACCCGACTTGAGCGAGACGCTGGCGTTCTTCACCGACGGCGTCTCCGGAGTGGTGGTCGAAGAGGTCGTCAAGGCGACCCAGGACGCGGGCGACGAAGCGAGTAAACGCATCGATGCGACGATCGCATCGGCCTGCAGCGAGGCCGCCGTCGAACGGGTGCGCAATCCGGTACGATCGGATCACGTCACGTTGTCGTTGCGCGAAGCTCAGGGCAGCTTTGGCGATCAGTTGACGGCAGCCGCGCGTCTGGCCGACCTGATCGTGTTCGGTCCCATGCGCGAGGGCGATCAGGCGGGTCTCGCGGAAGCGTTCGTCCAGGTGCTGGTCGAGACGGACAAGCCCGTGCTCCGGGCGACCGACCAAGCGCCGAAGAGCTTCGCGCGGCGCATTGCGATCGGCTGGGACGGAAAAAGCGCCGCCGCACAGGCCATGAGCGCCGCCATTCCCTATCTCCAGAGGGCTGACCACGTGGAGGTCTTGAGCGTGCAGCGGGCCCCCTTGCGCACCAACGCGACCGAGGGCGTGAAGGACTATCTCAAGCTGCATGGCATCTCCTCGACTGAGCGCCTGATCGATGCCGGCAGCAAGCGGATCGGACAGGTATTGCTGGAGGCTGCCGGCGAGGGCGGTGCCGATCTGCTGGTGCTCGGAGGCTATGGCCGAGGGCGACTGCGCGAGAGCCTGATTGGCGGGGTGACGCGACACGTCATCGCGCACGCGGGTATCGCGGTTTTCATGGTGCATTAGGAAATCTGCCCAAAAACCGGCACTGACGAGGACATCGCTCGCGCAGGCGTTTTCCTTGCGCTAAACGTCATCCATGACCGCAGGCTCTGCGCTGGTGCTGTTTTCCGGCGGGCAGGATTCCACAACCATTCTTGCCTGGGCGTTGGATCGTTTCGAGTTCGTCGAAACGGTGGGGTTCTCCTATGGGCAGAGGCACGCCGCCGAGCTCGAGGCGCGCCCCCGCATCATCGAGCGGCTGAGGCAGGAGTTTGCACCGTGGCGAAAGCGTCTCGGCCACGATCACGTGCTGAACTTGGGTGTGCTCTCAGAGATCGGCGGGTCCGCGCTCACCGACGACATCGCGATCGAGATGCGCGAGCAGGGCCTGCCCACAACGTTCGTGCCCGGGCGCAACCTGATGTTCCTGACCGCGGCGGCTGCGCTCGGCTATCGGCGCCGCATTTGCGATCTCGTCGGGGGCATGTGCGAGACGGATTATTCGGGATATCCGGATTGCCGCGACGCAACGATGAAAGCGATGGAGCAGACGCTCGAGCTTGGTTTCGCACAACCGTTCGTGATTCACACGCCGCTGATGTTCATCGACAAGGGCGAGACCTGGCGACTCGCCGAGCGCCTCGGCGGGTCACCTCTTGTCGAGCTGATCATCGAGGAGACTGTCACTTGCTATCACGGCGACCGTACTCACCGTCACGAGTGGGGCTACGGTTGCAATGACTGTCCCGCCTGCAAGCTCCGTGCAGCCGGCTATGCGCGCTATCGACAGAGAGCGGCATGACGTACACGGTCAAAGAACTTTACTACACGCTGCAAGGCGAAGGCGCACAGACCGGACGCGCAGCGGTTTTCTTGCGCTTTGCCGGATGCAATTTGTGGAGCGGACGCGAAGAAGACCGCGCGGATGCCACGTGCAAATTCTGCGACACCGATTTTGTCGGCACCGATGGTCCCGGCGGCGGCAAGTTTGCGACGCCCGATGCATTGGCCGATGCGGTTGCATCAAAGTGGCCGAGAGGCGAGGGTGCTACGCCCTATGTCGTTTGCACCGGCGGCGAGCCGCTGCTGCAGATCGATGCGCTGTTGATCGACGCGCTGCACGCACGCGGGTTCGAGATTGGCATCGAGACCAACGGCACGCTGATACCGCCGTCGGGCATCGATTGGATCTGTGTGAGTCCCAAAGCAGGTGCGGATTTCGTTCTGAAGCGCGGCGACGAATTGAAACTGGTCTATCCGCAGCAAGGTGCCGAGCCGGAGAGATTCACGAGCCTCGATTTCCGTCACTTCTACCTTCAGCCGATGGACGGGCCGGCACGCGCAGCAAACACGGAAGCCGCCACCGCTTATTGCCTGGCCCATCCCCAATGGCGGCTTTCCCTGCAAACTCATAAGCTTATCGGAATTCCTTGACGTTCGGTCGGAGTACGTCTAACGCCACCCCCGCCATGATCGAGATTACCCAGCAATTCGGCTTCGATGCCGCGCACTATCTGGAGGAGGCGCCGCTTGGCTCCAACCGGCGTCTGCACGGCCACAGCTTCTATGCGGAAGTGACGCTGAAGGGCGAACCCGATGCATCGAAAGGCTGGGTGCGTGACTTCTCCGAAGTGAACGCGGCGCTCGCGGACATTCGTGCGCAGCTCGATCATCAAGTGCTCAACGACATCGCCGCGATCGGCGCGCCGACGCTCGAAAATCTTGCCCGCTATGTGTTTCGCGAAGCGAAACGCCGTCTGCCTGAAGTCTGCCGCGTAAAGCTGTCGCGTCCTTCGGTCGGGCAGTCCTGTGTCTACGAGGAAAGCTGATGGCTGCGCGCAAGACGCGATTGCAGCTCGGCCGCGCTGTCTCGATTCCAGAGTCGCCTGACAAGGCGGCGCTCGACGCGGTTCCCAATCCGCATGCGGATACGGATTATGTCGTGCGTTTCACAGCGCCGGAGTTCACCACGCTTTGTCCGATCACCGGCCAGCCCGACTTTGCGCATTTCGTCATCGACTATGTGCCGGGGCGCCGGCTGCTCGAATCGAAGTCACTGAAGCTGTTCTTGGCCAGCTTCCGCAACACGGCTGCGTTCCACGAAGATTGCACTGTCAACATCGGAAAGCGGGTGGTCTCAGCGATTCGGCCCAAGTACCTGCGGATTGCCGGGTTCTGGTATCCGCGAGGTGGCATCCCGATCGATGTGTTCTGGCAGGCAGGGCGCCTTCCGAAAGACGTCTGGCTTCCCGATATCGAGGTCGAGCCCTATCGCGGCCGGGGTTAGCGCCCCAGCGTTTGAACCTGCTTGTAGCGGTAACAGCTGACGACGTGGTCGTTGACCATGCCGACCGCCTGCGCGAACGCATAGACGATCACCGGTCCGACGAATTTGAATCCGCGCTTCTTCAAATCCTTCGAGAGCTTTTCACTCATCTCCGATTTCGCGGGAATGTCTTTCATTTCGCGGAAGCGATTGATCCGTGGTTTTCCGTCGACGTATTTCCAGATCAATTCCGAGAAGCCGCCCGGCTCTTTCTCCATGATGTCGAGCCAGAGCTGTGCGCCTTTGATGGCAGCATCGATCTTTGCGTTGCTGCGGATGATGCCCGCATCTTTCATCAGTCGTGCGCGTTCACGCTTGCCGTAGCGTGCGACCTTCTCCGGGTCGAAGTTGTCGAACGCTTTGCGGAAATTATCGCGCTTGCGCAGGATCGTGATCCACGACAGCCCCGCCTGGAATCCATCCAGCATCAGCTTCTCGTAGAGCGCACGATCATCGTATTCGGGCACGCCCCATTCATCGTCGTGATAGGCGACATACAGGTCGTCTTCACCCGGCCACTGGCAGCGCTGAAGGGATTTCTGCATCAGCGTCTGCGGGCCCCTTTCCGCGCGCGCTTTTTCGCTTTGGTACGCGCTGACTTTTTCGCGGCAGATTTCCGAGCAGCCGCTTTCTTCGCGGGCTTCGCCTTGCGAACTTTTGCTTTGGATGCTTTCGCTGTTTCCGACGTCGTTCCCATCGGAAGGAATACGGCTTCGATCTTGTTGCCGTCGAGATCGCGCACGAACGCTCCATAATATTTCGCGGTGTATTCTGGACGAGGGCCCGGTGCGCCTTCGTCCCTTCCGCCGGCTGCGAGCGCCGCAACATGGAAGGCATGTACCGCGGCCTTCGTGTTCGCGTTGAACGCGATGTGCGTGCCGTTGCCGCCGCTCGGTGCACCCTGGTCGTGCGGCAGCTGCACCCAGAATTGAGGCATCCTGATCCCGTAGGCGATGCCGTAAGGCATGACCTCCATCACGCGCTTGAAGCCGAGTGTCGACAGTACGGCATCGTAGAACTGCGCGGCACGCATGACATCCGTCACGCCGATGGATATGTGATGCAGCATGATCGCCTCCGTGTGATGGATTGCCGTCTCAGCGTAACGAAATCTTCTTCACGACTGCAACCATGACGGCCGCCGCAGACGTACTTTTTGTCCCATCGCGGTGATGTCTTCTTGAGCGCTGTCCGCTTCGCTCACGCGGTCCAGTCGGACCAGGGCCAGCGCACGTCCGTCGGTTCCCGTCGCAAGCGTACCGACTTCGCGCCCCGAAACCTCGAGTTTCGTGCCTGGCGGCGGCAAATCGCCCTCGATCTCGGCGATCAGGAAGCGCCGCCGGGCGCTCGCACGGTGTTTCATGCGCGCGGTCACTTCCTGACCGACATAGCAGCCCTTCTTGAAGTCGACACCGCCAAGCTCCTCGAGACCCGCGTCCAGCGCGAACACGCTGTCGGGCGGTACGTCGGCGCTGTCAGGTACGCCGAGCTTCAGTGCGTAACGGCGATAGGAGGCCAGTTCCGCACCGGCCATCGCGGTTTGCACAAGGGGTAAGGGGCCTATCAGGCGCAAACCGAGGGCCGGAAGGCGTGGATCAGGGAATGCCGCGATGCCCGAAATAGCCGGAGCTTCTACCGCGCCGTTCCAAAGGGCGGCCGTCCGCAGCTCTACGGCCAACGCGATGTCGATTTTGGCGCGCAGCCGGTAGAAGGTGAGGCGCTTGACGAGTTCCGGCGCGCGGACAGCGGCGCAATCGAGCAGAAAACGGCCGTCGTGCTCGGTCACGAAGAACTCGAACAGGACCTTGCCTTGAGGAGTGAGCAGGGCCGCATAGATGCCCTTGCCGGGCGCGCACGCGGCCATGTCGTTGCTGATGAGGCCCTGCAGGAACGAGCGCGCTTCCGCTCCCTTGATGGCAATGACGGAACGGTCCTCGAGAAGCGACGCGTAAGACATGAAGCCTGCTCTTGATACGGCTTTGGATGTTTGGATCATCATGCCATAATTCAAGCGGCCCAACGAAGGCGGCTCAGGCCTCATGCCGTCACGCCCGATTTCGCGCCGGAGTGTTCTGAAGACGGCAACTCTCGCCGCTGCCGCGGCCTTTGCTCCGTCCGCTGTCCGAGGACAGTCACGCGCGACGGTCGTTGAGGACATCGCGCGCTGGATCGTCGATCTTCGCTATGACCAATTGCCGCCCACTGTGGTCGCGGCGGCAAAGCGCGCGCTGTTCGACAGCATGGGCTGCCTTTTGGGTGGCATCGATGCGCCTCCGGTGCGCCAGGCCGAGCAGGTCGTCGCGCTGCAGGGTGGCAATCCGCAGGCGACGGCGATTGGGCTAGGACGCAAAGTCTCGTGCGATCAGGCCGCTTTCTTGAACGCGATGGCGTTGCGCTATCTCGACTACAACGACTATGCGGCGATGGGCAGGCCGCATCACGCGAGCATCAACGTCGCGCCGGCGCTCGCGGTCGCCGAGATGCGCGGGCTGAGCGGCAAGGACCTGCTGCTCGGGATCGTCGTCGGCTACGAGCTGCAGATCAGGTTGCGCGATGCCGTCGGCGGCCGGGGCAGGGAAGGCTGGGATGGGACGTCGACCACGGTGCAATATTCCTCGGCGGCGGCCGCGGGGAAGCTTCTTGGTTTGAACGCGGAGCGACTCGCCAATGCGATCGCAATCGCGGGAAGCAACGCGAGCACTCTGGCGGAGGTTCGCCGCGGCGAGGAGCTGACCCCGGCAAAGGGATCGGCCGAGCCGATGGCGGCGCGGAACGGGACTTTCGCAGCACTGCTCGCCCAGGCCGGGCTCTCCTATCCGCTGACGATTCTGGAAGGCGAGAATGGCTACGGGAAGATGGTTACGGGCTCGCTCAACGAGGACGTGCTACGCCGCCGCCCGAACCAGTTCGAGATCCTCAAGAGCTCGATCAAACTATGGCCGTGCGTCGGCACGGCTCAGGCTCCCATCGCCGCGGCGCTCGAGGCACGCGAGCAGATGCAGGCCGGCGAGGAGATATCCGGCGTGACGCTGGCGCTGAGCGAATTTGCTTACAACCAGCAGAGGGTCTATCCGGACGAGATCAACACCCGGGAACACGCCGACCACAGTGTCCGTTACCTCGTCGCGCGGGCTTTGCTTGCGGGCAACGTGACAGTGGAGGATTTCGAGCCGACACGGTTCAAGGATCCCCGCACGGCAGTCCTGACGAGGAAGGTCGCCCTTCGGTCCGAAGCCTCGCTTTCCAATGACGCGCTCGGCTCGAACATCGAGATGCGGCTGGCGAGCGGGCGCGTCGCCCGGGCCAGTGTTCCCATACCTCCCGGCGACATGCGCAATCCCGCTGATGATGCGCGCCTGTCGCGAAAGTTCTTCGCCTTGTCGGAGAAGGTTCTGGGACCCGAGCGCGCAAGACGGGCGGCTGATACCCTCCGCGCCGCCGATACGCTCGCCGATTTGAGCGGACTTATCTCCGCTGTATCGCCACGCCCCGCATAAGGTAAAAGCGGCGGCACTCTTCCCGTCGAATTTCATGGCTCTGAAGGTCCTCACGGTGTTGGCGGGAGCGTCAGTCGGCGGGGCCGAGACGTTCTTTGTCTCGTTGACCTGTGCGCTCGCGAAGACCGGGCTGAACGTGCGCTCGGTGCTCAAGTCGAACCAGGATCGGGAGGCCGGGCTGGCGGGGCAGGGGATCGCATATGACACCGCACCGTTCGGTTCGTTCTTCGACTTCTCGACCGGTGGCGTCCTGCGCCGGGCGATAGAAGGATTTGGGCCCGATGTGGTGCTAGCGTTCGCGGGGCGTGCCGCGTCGTTTCTCCCCTCCAGGGGCCCGGTTCGGATCGGACGGCTCGGCGGGTATTACAATCTCAGGAACTTTCGGCGCTGCGAATATCTCGTCTGCAACGCGCCGGATCTCGTGCGCTATGTGACCGAAGGCGGCTGGTCTTCCGAGCGAGTGTCGCTGATCCCGAATTTTCCGGCGCTGACAGATGGGCCAAAGCTTGATCGCGGTGAGTTCGCTACGCCTGACAATGTGCCGCTTGCACTGGCACTCGGCCGGCTGCATCGCAACAAGGGGCTGGACATTCTCATTCGTGCCGCGGCAAGCATTCCGGGACTTTTCGTGTGGATCGCGGGCGAAGGACCAGAGCGCGACAATTTGCAGCGGCTGACGCAGGACCTCTCTCTTTCGGATCGTGTGAAATTCCTCGGCTGGCGGAGCGACCGCGGAAGCCTGTTCAAGACTGCCGATCTCTGTGTCTATCCCTCGCGTGAAGAACCGTTCGGAAATGTCGTGGTGGAGGCTTGGGCATCAGGAACTGCCCTCGTTACAACGGCGAGCACCGGACCTCGGTGGCTGGTTCGCGACGGTGAGGATGCGCTGCTGACGCCGATCGACGATGTTGAGGCCTTGGTCATCGGAGTGAAGAAGCTCATCGCTTCGTCTGCCCTCAGAGCGTCACTCGCGGTTGCCGGTCGGCGCCGGGTCGCGGAGGAATTCTCGGAGCCCGCGATTGTCGCGCGCTACATCGAGTTGTTTGGACGTGTGACGGGGAAAGAGCAGCCCTGATGTGCGGCATCGCCGGAATCATGCTGAGCGAAAACCTCGTGCCCCAGCGCGAAGTCCTCGACACGCTTCAGCAAGCGCTCGCGCATCGCGGTCCCGATGGTGCCAAGCGTCACGTCGACGTTGGCTTTGGTCTTGTGCACACGAGGCTTGCCATCATCGATCTCAAGACCGGGGACCAGCCTCTCTTTGGACCGAAGGGAAGCGTGCTCGTCGCCAATGGGGAGATCTACAACTACATCGAGTTGAAGCGCGGTTTGCCAGCTGAAACCTTCGCTACCAATTCGGACTGCGAATTGCCGCTCATAACCTATGCTCGAGAAGGCGCAGGCTTTGCCAAACCGCTGCGCGGCATGTACGCGATCGCGCTCGCGGATCGTGATGCGGGCGCGCTGTATCTCGCGCGCGACCCATTCGGAATCAAGCCGCTCTACTATGCGGAGTTCAAGGACGGCATCCTCTTCGCCTCGGAACTGCAGGCGCTCCTGAAAACAGGGTTGGTTGCGCGGAACATCTCGCCCAAGATCGCGACCGAATTGCTCCAGCTGCAATTCACCACAGGCGAGCACACGATCTTTCCGGCGATCCATCGTGTGGCGCCAGGTGAAACGCTTACGCTGCGTAAAGGACGTATCGCCGAGCGTCGGCGCCTTGCTGCGTTACCGGAAGCACCACCACTCGCCTTGAGCGAGGAAGAGGCCGTGGTGCTGCTCGAGTCGGTGCTGAAAGACAGCGTGCTCGTTCACCAGCGGTCCGATGTGCCCTATGGCATGTTCCTTTCGGGTGGGATCGATTCATCGGCGCTGCTTGCCTGCATGGCGAGATTGAACGATCGTCCCGTGCGGGCTTTTACAGCGGGCTTTCCCGGTACCGACGCGCACGACGAGCGTGCATTGGCGAAGGAGGTCGCACGCGCGGCCGGCGCGGAGCACATCGAGATTGAGGTCACCAAGAACGATTTCTGGACCACGTTGCCGGAGATTGCCGGGGCGATGGACGATCCGGCGGCCGACTACGCGATTTTGCCGACCTATCTGCTGGCAAGGGAGGCCGCACGGCATGTGAAGGTCGTGCTTTGCGGCGAAGGCGGAGATGAGCTCTTCGCCGGTTATGGACGGTATCGCACCGCGCTCAGGTCGCGTTGGTTCGGCGGTCGCCAGATGCGGCATCGCGGATTTCTGGACGATCTTGGCGTGCTGCGCGATGCAACAGGCTGGCGTCACGGGATCGAGGAGGCCGAGAAGCAGATCGCGGCGAACAAAGGCACTCGGCTCCAGCACGCTCAAGCGCTCGATTGCGCGGACTGGCTGCCGAATGATCTGCTTCTCAAGGTCGATCGTTGCCTGATGGCGCACGGGCTGGAAGGACGCACACCGTTTCTCGACCAAAGAGTCGCCGAGCTCGCTTTCCGCTTGCCCGATGCACTCAAGGTCAAGGGCGAGATGGGCAAATACATACTGCGCAAGTGGCTCACCCGCGCGCTGCCGGCGGCCGATGCCTTCTCGCGCAAGCGTGGCTTCACCGTTCCGGTCGCCGAATGGATCGCCATTCGCGCGCGAACTCTCGGATCGCTGATTGCGCAATCAGAGGGCATCGCGCAAGTGTGCCATCGCGAAAGGGTGGAGGCACTGTTCCATTCCTTTGGACAGAGAGGCGGCAAGCGCGAAGGCGCCGCCTGCTGGCAGCTTCTATTCTATGCCCTCTGGCACCGCATCCATGTGGAGGGCCGCTCGCCGCGTGCCGACGTCATGAGCGTGCTGGAGGTGCAATGAGGGAGAGTTTCGACCTCGTCATCCGCGGCGGTGTTTGTGCGACTCCAGAGGGCCTCGTCAGAATCGACGTGGGGGTGCGCGAAGGACGTATCTCCGCGCTGGGATCGCTCTCCAGGGCTAAGACTGCCCAAGTTTTCGAGGCGAGCGGTCTCCATGTCCTTCCGGGCGTCATCGACACGCATGTCCACTTTCGTGAACCGGGGCAACTTGAGAAGGAGGACATGGAGACCGGTTCGACGGCGGCCATTCTCGGCGGCGTCACGGCCGTCTTCGAAATGCCCAACACGAACCCACCGACCACGACGCGTGCGCTGATCGAAGACAAGCTCGCCCGCGCCAGAGAGCGCATGTATTGCGATCACGCGTTTTATGTCGGTGCCTCGAACGAGAACCTCGGCGCGCTTTCCGAATTGGAGCGCCTTCCGGGCGTTGCCGGCATCAAAGCGTTCTTGGGTTCGTCGACCGGCACGCTTCTGCTCGACAAGGAAGAGGCGATCTCGAACGCGCTGAAATCAGGCCGCCGTCGCATGGCGGTGCATTCGGAAGACGAAGCGAGGCTCAAGGAACGCGCGAAGCTCGCCATGCCCGGGGATCCGCGCACGCACCCGATCTGGCGCGATGCAGAAGTCGCACGGCGATCGACCGAGCGCGTGCTGAAGCTCGCGCGGTCCGTGGGACGACGCCTGCATGTCCTCCATGCCAGCACGTCGGATGAACTCCCGCTGCTCGCGGACGCCCGCGATATCGCGACGGTTGAAACTGTCGTACCGCATCTGACGCTCGCCGCACCCGAATGCTACGAGCGGCTCGGCACCTATGCGCAGATGAACCCGCCGATCCGCGACGAGCCGCACCGCGCTGCGCTGTGGCAGGCGATCCGTGACGGCCTGATTGATGTGGTCGGTTCCGACCATGCGCCGCACACTCGTGCCGAGAAAGACGGGCTCTACCCGCAAACTCCGTCCGGTCTTCCGGGCGGGCAGACTTTGGTGACGATCATGCTCGATCACATGAACGCCGGACGGCTGACGCTCGAGCGGTTCGTCGAGCTGACCAGCGCGGGCCCGGCACGAGTCTTCGGCATTGCCGGCAAGGGAAGAATCGCGCGCGGCTATGACGCCGACTTCACCATCGTGGACCTCAAAGCGAAGCGGCGCATCGAGAATCGCTGGATCGCCTCGCGCTGCGGTTGGACCCCGTATGACGGCATGGAGACCACCGGCTGGCCCGTCGCGACGATTCTGCGCGGCTCAATCGTTATGCGTGACGGCGCGCTTCAAGGCACCCCACAAGGGCGGCCCATCCGCTTCTTAGAAACGTTGGACTCTATTGGAGCCTAAATTCGCCGCGGTAGTATTTCAGCTCGGAAGGCTCAATGATGCCGCTGGCAGCAACCCAAACCGAGTGCAGCTTGCCATCCAATTCCGATTGCCAGAAACGGAGAAACGCGTTCAGTACAGGGAATTGCGGGCTTAAGTCGTATTCCTGCCAAACGTAAGACTGCAACAATGAGGGGTGATCCGGCCGGCGATACAGGATCTCGGCCGTGGTCAACCGGTAACCGCTCAGGACCTTAGAAAGACTGCTCATCTCGATTCTCGCACCCTAACGCTATCAGGAAATTCTTTCCGCTTTGCAAAGTTCCTGCCGCAACTCTTAGCAATGAGTTCCGTCCGCTGATTGCATGATGCAATCGGGACGAAAATGTGACGGGCAGTGCTTGACGAATGCCCGCAATCGGGCTGGGTTGCGGGCGAGTTGAGGCCGACAACTCGAAGTGCGGTCGCGCCTTTCCCTTGGCGGCGGCCGAAAGGACGCGCACGGAATGTATCATCTGTTCCTGTTCAGCGGCGGATTCCTGATCGGGTTGGTCGTGGCGATCCCCATCGGTCCGGTCAATCTGATCTGCATCAGGCGGACTCTGTCCTATGGGACGCTCAGCGGATTCTTGTCAGGGCTTGGCGGTGCATTGGGCGACGGCGTATTCGCAGCCGTAACGGCATTCGGCCTCACCGCGATCTCGCAACTCATCGAAGGCTACTCGCAGTACTTGCAGCTCCTGGGCGGAATCATGCTGCTGGGATTCGGACTGACCGTGTTTCAGACCGACGTATCCGTACTGCGAGATGCGGAAGGTGGGCCGATACGACGCGAGCGCCCGCCGTCACTGCTCAGGATGATGCTCTCCACTTTCGCTTTGACCATCGCCAACCCGGCCACGTTGTTTGGCTTCACCGCGTTGTTCACCGGGTTAGGAAGTTTGGCGGGCGAGGGCACGACGTACATGGAAGCCGGGGTCACGGTGCTCGGAGTGATCGCAGGCTCGACCAGCTGGTGGTTCATGCTGACAACGTTTGTCGGAATCTTCCACGGCCACATCGACACCGGTGTGATGCGCACCATCAATCACGTCTTCGGCGTCCTGGTTAGCGCGTCGGGCGCCGTCGTACTCGGCAATCTCGTGCTGGGTATGACCTGACTCAGCCCGCGATCGTTTCGAGAATCAGCCTGCTCTCGTCGATAATGCGGCGCGTCTCGCTCCACAGCGGATAGTCGTCGAGCTTCGAGAAATGGACCCAGCGCGCCTCGGCGGCATCCGATCCCGCGCGCAGGTCGCCTTCGATCCTGCGTACGATGAAGTCGATCAGCACGTAGTGGCGCGTCACGTCTCCTGTGCCGTCTTGCGTGATGAGGTCGACGGCATCGATCAGGCCGACGAGCTCGACCGTGAGACCGGTCTCTTCATGGACTTCGCGAAGAAGCGCCTCGTGCAGCGATTCGCCCCACTCGAGATGGCCGCCCGGAATGCTCCATTGATCCTTCCGTGGCTCCTTGCCCCGTCGGATCAACACAACCTCGTTCTTGTCGTTCCAGATGACCGCTCCAACGCCCAGAACGGGCTGTCGTGAAGCGGCATTGGTTGAGCCTGTCATGATGCCATTGTGCACGGCAGATAGGGTGAAATCACCCATGCCAAGGATGTCACGGTTGTAAAGCTTCCTTCCTGCGGACTTTGCGGCTAAGAAGACCCCGAAGCGACGAGGAGAACATCATGCGCTCAAGGATTATTACGGCGGTTGCGGTCATCGGCTTGGCCGGGTTCGCGCTCGCGGGATGCGGGCAGGAACAAGCCGCCAACACGCCGGCCGAGACCCCCGCCGCAACTGGCGGTCAGCCCGCCTCTACCGCCGACATGTCCCCTGAAGGCAATCAGAAATTCCTCGAAGAGAACAAGGCGAAGCCCGGCGTCACGACGACCGCGTCAGGCTTGCAATATCGCGTAATCAAGTCAGGAGCCGGCGCGTCGCCGACAGTGAACGACGTCGTCAACGTAACCTACAAAGGCTGGCTGATCGACGGCACCGTGTTCGACGAAACGCCGCCCGGCCAACCCGCGAACTTCCCCGCCGGCGCTCTGATACCGGGTTGGGTCGAAGCGCTCCAGCTCATGAAAGAAGGCGACGAGTGGGAGATCGTGCTCCCCTCAGAGCTCGGCTACGGCGCGCAAGGCGCTGGCGGTGTCATCCCCCCGAACCAGACGCTGGTCTTCAACATGGCGCTGTTGGGCGTGCAGAAGCAGTAGGCGTCAGGGCAGCAGTTTACCCGGATTGAGCATGTTCTTCGGATCCAGCGTGCGCTTGAGCGTGCGCATCAGGGTGATTTCGTCCGCACTCTTGTAGCGCTGGATATCCTCGTTCTTGGCGATGCCAAGACCGTGCTCGGCCGAAATCGAGCCGCCGAGCTTCGCGGTCTCCTCCTGGACGCCGCGCTCAAGCGCGGTACGCGCTGAGAGCAGCGCGGTATCGTTGCCTGGCGCTTTGATCGCGTAGTGCAGGTTGCCGTCGCCAACGTGGCCGAACGGATAGGACCGCGCGCTCGCGAGCTCAGTTCGGATCGCCGAGTCCGTCCGCTCGAGAAATTCCGCGATGCGCGATGGCTGGACGGAGATGTCGTTTGCGATCGTCGCTCCATCCAGCCGGTGCGCATCGGGCAGCGTCTCGCGCAATCGCCACAGCGCCTGGCGATCGCGTTCGGTCTTGGCAAAGGCCGCATCGAGGACCGCGCCGGTTTCGATCCCCGCCGCGAGCGTCTGTTGCATCGCCTCGGTCGCGTCGAACGCGCTCGGGTTGGACACCTCGATCAGGAGCAGCCACCCGTCGTGGTGAGGCAGCGGATTGGCTGTCCCGGGGATGTGCTTCTCGACCAGGTCCAGTGAGCGGCGATGCATCAGCTCGAACGCGGTCACGAGCCCACCGGTTGCGCGTTGCAGACGGCGGAGCAGATCCACCGCCACCGGAACGCCGGAAATCGCTGCAACGGCAGTGGCATAGGAGTAAGGCTTCGGAAACAGCTTCAATGTCGCCGCGGTAACGATCCCGAGCGTCCCTTCGGCGCCGACGAACATCTGCTTGAGGTCGTAGCCGGTGTTGTCCTTCTTCAGCCCGCGCAGCATATCGAGCACGCGACCGTCGGCGAGCACGACTTCGAGGCCCAGCACAAGGTCGCGCATCATGCCGTAGCGGAGCACGCCCACGCCGCCCGCGTTGGTGGAGACATTGCCTCCGATGGTGCATGAACCTTCCGCGCCGAGGCTCAGGGGAAACAGGCGATCGGCCGCATCGGCAGCCTGCTGCACCCGCTTGAGCACGACACCGGCTTCCGCGATCAACAAATCGTCCTCAGCCGAGACCGTCCGAATACGCGTCATGCCCTCAAGTGACAGAAGGAGCTCACCATGCGTCGGAATCTGTCCGCCAACGAGCCCCGTGTCGCCGCCCTGGGGCACGACTGCCGTGCCGGTCTCGGTGCAGATCGCAAGGATGCGCGACACAGCCTCGGTGCTTGACGGTTTGAGCAACAGCGGGGTTCGTCCCGTCCAGCGCCCACGCAGCTCGACGAGGTGGGGTGCGATTTCGCTCGCCTCTTCGCTCCAGCCGCCGGGTCCCGCGGCCTCCTTGAGGCGTTGCGCGGTTCTCGGATCGAGCGTGCTCATGGCGTCGCCTCGCGTGGTGCGGCCGCGCGGCGCAAGCGGTCGTTGATCGCTTCGCCGAGGCCGTCTTCGGGCACACGCATGACCGCGATCGTCGTCGCACCCGATTGGTCGAGTTGCCTCAGCATAGAGAACAAATTTGCCGCCGCCTCGGAGAGATCGCCGCGTGGGCTGAGATTGCAGATCGGGTCTGAAGAGGCGGGCACGTTCGGGCCAAAGGCAAGCAGCGCTTCGCCCGCCCTAACGTCATCGACATCGAGGCGCAGCTGCGCGCGCGGTGCATAGTGGCTTGCCAGCATACCCGGAGCGCGCACGTCACCCTTTGCAGGTTCGTCCAGACGACCAACGACTGCCCCGATCGCTTCACGGGTGATCGCGCCGGGGCGAAGCAGAACAGGTCGGGCTCCATCGAAACCGATCACCGAGGACTCGATCCCGATCGGGCTCGGGCCTGCGTCCAAGACCATGTCGACCCGCCCCTGAAGCTCGCGCACGACATGAGTGGCTGTCGTCGGACTTACTGCGCCGGCGCGATTGGCGCTCGGCGCAGCTATGGGAACACCAGCCGCGCTGAGCAACGCGCGGGCGATGGGATGGTTTGGCGCGCGAATGGCGACGGTGTCGAGGCCAGCGCTTACGAGC
>Ga0184629_10000529_pt1 | contig 16923 bp, 18 predicted proteins | sample PLM4_32_b1_FD_133158 | JGI IMG/M metagenome (GOLD analysis project Ga0184629, IMG submission 133158) | Groundwater sediment microbial communities from an aquifer in East River, Colorado, USA - PLM4_32_b1 | ecosystem: Environmental > Terrestrial > Soil > Riparian zone | place: USA: East River... | reverse complement strand
GGGCTGCATTTAGCGCACCTACTTGGAAGTTAATGATGGAAACGTTTGAAGGTTATAGGAATAGCCTACAGCCTGCTATATCTCGTGTATCAAGGGAAGATCGTAGAATAGAGTTAGTTAATGGGTCGGTTATTGAGTTCTGGTCGTCGGACGATAACCAAGCTGGTCGGGGTAGGCGTTATCATCTGTGGGTTAGTGATGAGTCACAGCGACAGCGAAATCTTAGTACGTTTATTCGTGGCAGTGTTAGACCTACTCTTGCAGACTTTAAGGGTTCTCTCTACGTTCTAGCCACAGCTAATGGTGAGGGAAGTGAGCTACACGATTTTTATCTAGACTGTTTACAGGATAAAAACTGGTTCGTGGCTCACGGTCGATTAGAAGAGAACCCGTACATAGACCTAGAAGAAATTAATATCATGCGCCGTGAATTAGGCCCTGAGCTTGCTGCACAGGAACTAGATAGCGAATGGGTTAGGATTGATGGTGTTACACCGCTTGTCCGTGCTTCTCAGTGGGATCAGTTATACTCTGAGAAAGAAAATAGAGGCCAAAGAAAAGTTCTTGCTATTGACGCCTCCGTTAATAGTGATGTTACGGCACTGGTGGCTGTATGGAGCGAAGATAACAACTATTATGTCGATTATGGCGATGTTAATTTTATTGAGCCTGATGTATTCACCGGAGAAGTTGACTACTTAGGGTTAGAAACACAGCTACTCGACATGTGGGCCACAGGTAAGTATGCTGGGTTCGCATACGACCCTTACCAGATGGTAAGCTTAGCGCAAAGGCTAAAACAGCGTGGTGTAACGGTTTATGAGTTCACACAGTCGAATATGCGTAATAACTCAGATTCCTATCTAAGGCAAGTTATTGGTGAGGCCCGAGTACACCACCCTAACCATGACATACTCACAGAACACGTATTCAACGCTACCCTTAAGTTTAACCCTAATAACTCTGTTCGTATCATCAAACTGAATAAGAACAACAAGATTGACTTGGCGATTGCACTAAGTATGGCGGTGTGGACGCATAAAGAACGTATAGGCAACAAGGCACAGATACAGTATGCTCCAGTAGTCAATAGAGTTCCTATTCAACAGTCTAGCCCATATTCTGGCCTTGATAGCCTTAATCCATACAAGAGGTAAATATGCTGATTGATATCATTCTACTAGCAGGTGCTATTGCTTGGATAACAACCACACTAGTGTATAAAGAGGGGCCTTTTGGATTCATTAAAACATTTAGAGATAAAGTTTTTTATATTCTGCGTGATAATAGCCCTTTGCGGTGCCCTCATTGCACGTCTTTCTGGGTTGGTCTGGTATTCCTTACCTTGTACACCAGTGGCGACTATGTATCGATGGGAATTATACAGTTCTTTGGTGTTCTAGGCATAGCACAGGCTCTTAGGGGTATATCAGGAGATTGGGGTTGAGATATTTCATTAATAACACAGACATCGACATAGCAGATAATGATGATACAGCAGCTAGACTAATAGAGCAGGGTTTCACAGAAGTAGACTATGAAACATTTCGCAGGGCTTGGGACTTAAAAGATACACTGAGAATAGAGCGGAGTATCAGAGAAAATGGGGGCTAGGTTGTTACGCTATTTTATTAGTGAAACTGATATAGCAGTTGCGGAAAGCCCTAAGACACATTGGCAGCTTGTGGATAGAGGATACACACAAGTAGACTATGTTACATATAGAAAAGCTTGGCAGTATAAGGATTATCTAGCTATAAGTAATGCAGATAAAGAGCTAGAAGAGCAGAAAGCTTTTTCGATAAGAGACGTTAATAACGTGAGAGGATAAGTTTGTGGCTGAGTATTTAACTAAGAAAAGCACTGGTTGGTTTAAGGGTTGTGGTTGTGGTCAGAAGATCGGTGACTTGGTAACACCACCTATTAATAGCGTAGACGCTTGGATTCCAGAGGGTGGAGAGCACACAGGGCCTGCTACAGGCATTAAATATAATGTTGTCCCTAATACCACCAGCATTGATATAGACCGTGCTGATTACGCTGTGTGGTCTGCTGATGGTGTGGCGCACCCACCACGACCCGGCTTTAAGGGAGTATTATCGCGTGACCAGAGCACGACGTAGGCCGATTAAGGCCCAAACTATACCTACAGAACAAGTTAAGCGTGTACAAGGCCCTCAGCTGCCTATAGGACAGCCCCAGACAGGTAATGTATCATTATCTGCTGAGTTGACTGAGAAATACCTAGGCCGTGGATTAATTGGATTTGGCCCATACCTAGAAGTACTCCAGAACCAAAACGCTAATGAGCTTGTGCGACAACATGGGTACGCTCTGTTTCGTAGAATGATGACTGATAGCGAAGTCGATGCCAGTATGGACGGTCTGGTACAGGCTTGCACAAATAATCCTATCTCTGCACTATGCCCGCTCGACCCTGACGACCCTGACTATGCGTTAAGCGAAGAGCTAGTCAAGTTCGTTAATACTGTGTTCAAAACACTACCCATTGACCAGTGGCGAGCTGAGCAGCTGCGTTATTCTCTAGGGTTTGGTAATGCTGTTACTGAACTTGATTGGGACGTATGGGAAAAGGGACAGTATAAGGATCATTTCATCATTAATCGGCTTAGAGTGCAAGAGCCTGAGAACTACGGCTTTCTCGTTGATAGATGGGGCGAAGTTTATGGCGTAGTTCCACTAGGGCAAGCTGCTGGTATTATCTATCCTTTGGGTAACTTAATTCCTGTACCAGAAAAAGGCATTAAGGAATTAAAAGGTGCTGTACCTCGGTATAAGCTAAGCGTATGGACATGGGAACAGAAGGGTACAGATCCTCGCGGTACGAGTATGCTCATTCCTGCGTTTATTGCGTGGTGGAATAAACAGCGAGCAATGGAAGAGTGGTCTTGTTGGTTGGGCCGTTACTCTCAGCCTAGCGTATGGGCCACACCAGGCCCTGATGCTGTGCCGCTATGTATTACGAACCCAGACGGATCACAAATCATTACTCAGCCCACCGAGAACTTGCTACAAGCTCTGCTTAATCTTAAGTCTGCTAGTGTGCTGGCATTACCATATGGCAGCGTTGTTAATATGCTACAGGCGTCTGGTAGTGCTGAGCCGTTTATCCAGTCCATTGACCTATGGAATAAAGAGATAACACGGGCATTGCTCGGGCAACACCTAGCGACTGGTGAAGGTGGTGGTGGTTCGGCTAAGTCAGCAGCTGAAATACACGCGGTTATTCTACGTCAACTCATTGGCACCATTAGTATGTTTATGGTGCGCAACATAGAGCAAGATATTGTAAAACCACTTATCGAAGCTAACTATGGTGATGTTGGTAGATTGATGCCTGTAATTAGTTTGGGAGATAGTGCGGGCTTCCCATTAACGGCTACAGAAATTGCTGTCCTTTTCCAAACAGGCTATTTCTCAGAGGATCAATTAAAGAAACTAGACAAAATGCTTGGCTTGCCAGTTCGATCAACATTCAATAGAGTTGGAGCACAAAACCTGCCACCAGCACTAGGGGCCACAGATGAAGCCAAGTCTTCGTATTAGTCAGCAAATTAATCCAGAAGGTGCTAGGGCTGCTGGCCCATTACTGTATGGCTGGGCAAAACGCTCAGCACGGGCTATGCCTAGTACATCACGGCAGATTAGGGCATTGTGTAATTACATGCCTATTGCTACCGCTAAGACGTATCAATCTTTAGGGGGTGATGCCGCACTGGATTGGGCACGAAGTCAGTTAGCAATGATCGGTATTGACGATCAAGCTGAGACAGCTAACCCTGGTGAGATTATTGTTCTAGGTCTACCTTATGGTGGGCCTAATGCTGGTAGAGACGATGAGGGGCAATACTTTAGCCCTATGACAGACTTTATCGACGGTGTAATTGATTCGCCGCCAGTAATGTATACTCATGGGACACAGAACGGTTTTGACCCTGAACCTATCGGTAAAGTTAAGAAGCGGTGGTATGACAGGCGCGGGGGGTGGTTCAAAGTGCAACTAGACCCCCAATCACCGCGATATTCCCAGTTAATAGAAGCACACGAAACAGGCAACTTGTACGCTAGTTCTGGTGCTGTTCCTGCCTCTTACTCTGCCAGTCCTGATGGTCACATAGATACTTGGCTTGTGGGTGAGCTGAGCCTAGTTGACTTGAGAGATGGATATAAGCCAGTTAACGCATATGCAATAACTAAGGCTGAACCAATGGAAACGCTATTCACCGACTACTATGGTGATGCGGTAAAGGGAGATCGGCCTAATTTGTTTGAAGAGCTTAAAGTAATGGTTATGGCTCTATTAGCCAAGTTACAGGACGTTAAAGAAGACGTTAAAGACTTGGAAGATAGACAGGAAGAGTTGGAAACAACCCCTACTCCTGAGCCTATACCACCGGTTGAGCCACCGGCTAAAGCTGATTTTGGGGGTAAGAAGCGTAGTGAGCTACCAAAGAGTGCTTTTATCTTCCCAGATACTGAGAGCTTCCCGGTAGTTACTTGTGAAGACTTCAATGACGCTGTTAGTAGCTGGGGTAGGTATAAAGGCGAACACTCGTTTGATGAATTTAAGAGTCGCATGATTGCGCGAGCTAAGAAACTTAATTGTACTCTGCCAGAAGCATGGCAAAACAAGGAGAAAGCTGTTTTGGAGACTGATACGGAAAAGTGCGAGTCATGTGACGAGGCTAAGCGCCTTGCTGATGAATTGCGTACAGAATTGAGTCAGCCTGCCACTAACCGATGTGCAAAGTGCCCTGATGCTATCCGCTGGGTGCGTGCAATGGTTAAGGCGGGTAAGATGCCTGTGACCGAGGCATTTGACCATATTGAGGTTTTTACTGTTAGCGATGAGACATTCGATGCAGTTAAGGCCGAAGTTGAGGGCCGGTCATTGGTACCCGCTAAGGCACAAAAAGACGTGTATATTGCTGGTGGTAATGCTGCCCCTGATGCTCAGTTGGCGGTTGATGAAAGTTGGATGGCTAAGCAGCGCCGGGTTGCTGGTTATACTGTAGGGAGTAAATAATAATGGCTTGTGCCACTTGTATTAATAACTGCTGTGTTCGCCCCTGTGTTGAGGAACTGCTATGCGCCCTGGATTGCTGTGGCTGTTGCCACGTTCCGATCCTGTTGGCCGCTAATGTAGACTACGTTGCAGGGACGATCCTAGGACAGCGCGTGAGTGACCTGCGCTTCGCTGCATTCGACCCGCTTGCTACCGATGGCACACAGTTGCCCCGTGGTATCTTGCAGTATCATGTGCAGACTAACGACCAGGGCGACGTGATTAATCGGTACTTTGGTTTCTTGGGCCTGGGATTGGACTGTGGGCCGAAGTACACGAACATGTACGTTTGTGGTATCTTCCGGTTGCAGGATATTGTTGGTGACGTTGCCTCTGCTGCTGCGTCCGGCTGGCTTCGCCTTATTGATGGCAACCCAGGCGGTTCGGGCCTGGTTCGGATATAAGGAGAATATTAAACAATGCCTATTCTTGTTAATGGCTGTTTCGTCCCCACTGCCGCTGAAATTCAGCAGCTACAGATGGAACTGTTCCCACGGTATTTGGAAGGGCGATTGGGCCTTGACATTATGCCATTCGCTGAGACGGAGCTGAGCGCGATTGTTTTGCAGCAACCGGATATCTTTAAGGGTCTGCAAGCATTTCGCGGTCTTGGTAAGCCTACCCTGAATGTGCCTGAGCGCTATAACCCATATGGTACGCTGTGCCATGTTGAGCCGGGTTACTATGGCGAGCATGACGAGATCGGGGAAGAGATTATGACTAAGTGGGCACAGCCCAATAGTTGTGGTCAGTCCCTGGATATCTCTCAGTATACGACCTGGATTCAGCAACGACTGCTGGAGCGTCGGGCTAATCGTATCGAGTATAACATCTGGCAAACCCTGGTGTTTGGTCGGTACACTGCGCTTAACCAGGCTGGGCAAGTTATTCACGAAGCACAGTTTAACGTGACGAACGTTAGTGCTGCTATCCCCTGGACTAACTTCCCAGGTTCGTTCCCACTGCGTGACTTTCGCCAGGTTCAGTTGCTAGGCCGTGGCACTAGTGCTCGGTTCGATAGCTGTGCTAAGGCATACATGAACCGTGAGACGGCTAACCTGCTATTCTCGAACACTAATCCCAATGATGTTGGGCGTGTTGGTCTGTCTGCTTGTTGTAACTTCATGTCACAGGAGCAGATTAATCAGCAGTTCGCAGCTCAGGGCTTGCCACAGGTTGTTATCTACGATGAGGGCTTTGTTGATGACAACGGCGGCTTTAATACCTATATTCCATTTGGGTATGTGGTTATTATCGGCTGTCGGCCTAATAACGTTCCTGTGGGCCATTACTGGCTTACCCGCAACGCTGTTGGTTGTGCCGTTTCTAGTGGCTTCTGGCAGAAACTGACAGATAGCTGTGACCGTGAAGTTCCCCGGCGTATTAAGATCTATGATGGTCACAACGGTGGGCCTGCTCTGGAATACCCGCGTATGGATGTTGTGTTGCGGGTGGCGTAGTTTTATTCCTTCTCGAATGTGGTTGCATATCGAGAAGAACTGGGTTAGGGGTTATGATCAACCACGATATCCCCTAACCCGCATTATATAAGGAGAGTGCAAATAATGGCACCACCAAAGAAAGTTATTACTAGTCAAGCACAGTCCAAGATTTACCAAGTTATTAACGATGGGATTTTGGGCGCATCGCAACCCTCAGAAGGGGAAGCAGCTCCGCATCAGTGGCAAGTCCTAAAAGGACAGGTGACTGGTGCTGATCTTGTTGCAGCTGGCGTAGATATCGCATGGCAGATTAGTATTGGTAATCTACAAGAGTTAGGGTACGTTCCTACATGAAAGAAGTAAAGCTTATTATTAACGAGGGGCCTGATGGAAACACCATCGAGGATATCCCTGCTGAATTCTGGGCTAACTTTAAGGAACGATGCAAGGTTAATTTCCCAGATCGGGGAGATGATGCCTGGGCCTATTTCATTAGTGAAGTAATCCTAGCTGTAGGGGGTGGTACAGAGGCAGTCACTAGTTATTTTATGACTGATGTACCAAGAGCTAACGCAGAGGCATTAGAAGATACTCTAGCTCAGGCTAATCTAAAGTGGGATATGTTTCACGCATATCTATTGCACATTGCCACTAAGCCGCGCCATTTGAGGGTTATTAATTTCAATGGCAATGAGCAAGGTACATTCATCGCTACAGGTGTTCCAATGAAGGCTTTTGATGCTATTGAAAAGGCATCTGGAGCTGGGGTTGAGGACTTCATGGCTGCACTGTTTACTGCTGCTAACGAGGGGCAGATTACGCTTAGTGGGAATATGCCAAAGCGTGAAGATCTACCTAGATAGAGATAACATACTAACGCAAATAGATGGCTCGACCAGTATTCACCCTCAGACTGTATTTACAGAGAGTGATGCTAGTCGAGCTATTTTGTTATTAGATACTCTTGGTTTTGATATACTAGTGTTTGGTTGGTGGGAAAATGGCATCGTTTGGGAAACTAACAGGCCAGATCAGGGCCAGATCACAGAAGTTTAAGACTTTCATAAGGGCCAATATACCTTTAGGTATTAAAGATACTATAGTAGGCGCTAGTGTAGTTATACGTGCTGCTAACAAATTCCTTAGCAGTTTCGGTAAACAAGCACAGCAGCTTATTAATGAGAGCAGAGCTAGGCTTGATGCTCAAGACCCTACTGCACAAATGAAGATGCGTGATAGGGCTATTGCTGAGCTTACAGCTAGAACTAAAGAAGATATTAAAGATGTTGTTGATAGGTTTTCCAGAGGTCGTTTAACTGTTACAACTCTACAATCCGAGATACAAAGTATACTCAGAGCCGGTACACTAGCTGCTGCCGCCATAGGTAGTGTTGGTGTAGGTAATTTAACAGAGAATGTATTAACCGCTAGTCAAAGGCAGCTGTCTAAACAGTTTGAAAGCCTTGATGGGTTTATTAACGAGCTATCTACTAGAGAACTAACACAGCGAGATCAGACTAGGTTTTTAGCTTATGCTGCATCACTACACAGTATTGCACAGACAGCTAGTAGTCAGATGTCTTTAGACACATATGGCGACCCTACCGCCCTAGAAGAGATTAGGGAATTGGGTAGTGCCGACCACTGTGACCAATGTATAGCCTTAGCAGCATTAGGCTGGGTATCGTTCGGCACACTTCCCCCTATAGGGTCTGATACATACTGTGGTGAGAATTGCCAGTGTACTAAGCGTGTTAGAATGAAAACAGATAATAATGAGCAGTCACAACCGGTGGTACAAACATGAGTACCTTTAATGATTTTACGTTTGATGATGAAATTAATTATGACCAAACGCCAGAAGAACAGTTCAACGAAGTAACTGGTATAAACGATACCATTGACCTAGTAGACCCTGTTGATACTAGCGTTGAAGATGGCACATACCAAGATGAGCCTGGGGCCGGTGATAGCTACCAGGGCACAGACCCTACTGTATTCAACGAGCAGGACGAGTTAACAGATGAGCCTGCCGCTAACCCTGACCCTGTTACACTGGGAGAACAAGACGACCCCGAGAGTAACGATAACCCCCTCGATGAAGATGAGGGAGATGATGAGAATGATAAAGCTGACCCAGCAGGTATACTACCACAGTTAATTACGAATAGCTTTGCCTATCCTGAGCAAGGGCAAGACAGTGACGAGCTTACTGTAAAGTCCCCAGAACGGATAGCAGTAGATATAGAAGAGACACCAAAGCCCGAGGTAGAGGAAGTAGCAGAGGGCACTGTTACCGAGGAATATAGAGATAGTATTTATCAATATCTCGTACAAATCCTAGAAGCCGACCCAAACCTAGAAGTTGAAGAAACTGACGCTGATAATATTATCGAGTTCGTTGATAATAATACTCTGTTTGGTCGTAATCTACTTGCTGAACACTATGAAGCCCTAGACTCTCTTGATCTATCTGCTGAAATGGCTGATGCACTAGACATAGACCTAGTTGGAGAGTTAGAAGACGCGCTTAGTACCGATATATTGGGTAATATGGAAAAGGCGTGGACTGGTGACTTAGCAGACAAGATTAACAAAGCTTTTGATAATGCTGAGAACTATTTCACTAGCCCCTCGTTGATCATAGACTTCGCAGATGTAGGTGATAGTGTAGACGCGCTAACCTATCTTAATGAATTCCAGTGGGTAGATAATGAATACGTGTGACGCCACTACAATTCTTGACAGTATTAAAAGGCAACTAGCAGGTAGTTCACCGTGTGAAGACGAGCTATTAATACTTATACCTACGTTTTGGGAGTTAACCGCAGAAGATGGCTGCTACTCAACGTATGTTCACGCATTAATGACTAAGCGCGAAACAGTACTGGCCCTAATGGGTTGTGAAGCTTACTCAGTAGATAGCTACGATAGGCACCGACAGATGGATACTGTTACTATTGCTGACTCTAAGTCTACATTAAGATCACAAGCACAATCCACAGCTAATTCTACTCGTTTCAGTACCGGGCATGGTGAGACTAGGTATGATGAAACTAATAAGGCTAGATCTGTTGGTACTATGGATAGGCACGCTCTAGCTACTGAAACTGGAGATGGTACCACTAACTACAGAGATGATGGCAGTGGTAACGGCTTTAATAATAGTGCAGCTACAAACAGTATTGAGGTTCTTGATCAAAGACTAGAACAGAATATTACCCGTGGTGCTAGTCAAGAAACAGGTAATCGTAATGATTGTAACTATGAGTATTCTACTAGCGTTACTGACGGTGATGCCAGAGGCATTAACCTGGGGCTTATCGTATTTGGTATCGGTGCCTTTGGCTCATTTACTGGTACGGGTAGTGAATGGCGTAAGTTCACTAAAACACGGGCTAATGATGCTGATAGTAGCCAGCACCAGACTAATCACTTTATGCAGCATGATGTGAGAGACGAGAGAAAAGCTAATGGATCACATTCGTGGCTATCTCAGTTCCAGGCTGATGTTGAATGGCATAATAGCGACTACGATATAAAGATATCTCATGATCGGTCTGATACTAGACGACATGCTGAGGCCCATGCACAGGGTAATGGCGATGGTATGTCAGAAGATAAGATCGAGGCGCATAACGCAGCACAGGGCACGGCTAAGACTGAGTTTGATAGCAATGCCACGAGAACAGTAGACCGCTCTGATAATATGAGTGTGGTTATTCTAGCAAATAGTCAGCGCTTCCGTAATCTTAATATGATCTATGATCAGTTAACATTGCAGATTAATCAGGCTGAGCTACGGTATAGTTCTCGGGCACCAGCTAAGATTGCTGTATTGCCTTGTAATTGTAATGCGTGCTGTAGGTGTAGTGGTAGGATTGCCCGCAATATACTTTGTGGAATGGGGGCATAATGGAAGATTGTGCAGGATTAACCCCTGAGCTAAGGGCTGCATTACTGGCACAGACAAGCTGTGGAGATGCTAGGCTTAAGTCGGCACTTGACGCTGAAATTTGCCTTATTTACCTGTGCCAGGATTTGGCGTGTAATAAGCGTATTCGATATATCTATACACAGTTAGCACTAATAGAGTACGCACAGATCTGGGCTAGGGGTCAAATTGATCAGACTAATCGTATAATGAAGCATACGACTAAAGAACGGTATTCAGCCCGTGCTAGTCGTGATACTAATGCTGAGAATACTGCTACTGGTAGGGCGTGTACTTGGTCTGCTGCTACATCACAACAGAACTTCGTTAGGGATAGCACTGATGATAGTGTTGCGTTTAGTGAGTCTAATGGTCTAAGAACAGTTTCTAATCAGGAAGATGGTTTCGATAAGTCTAGTAGGCGTACTATTGGCTCTGGCTCTAGTATGCAGCATATTATTCATACAATCGAGGATAAGGGCGGTGACGGTATTGCCCCCGGTCTAGGTCAAGAAATTAGGCTTGCATCTCGTAGTAGCGCTACATCTGGGGGTACAGGGCCTCTACAGCCGCTATGTGGTACGAAATGGGATGCCGCATTTGATATATTTACTGACCCACCCTTTATAGCGCCTAGTACTCCTGGGCCTGTCTGTCCTCCTGGGTTTCCTGTTGGTGGTGAGTTATGCCCAGACCCAGACCCAAGAGATCCAGATGACATTGAAAAGTGTTCTATTATTGCTGCTGGATTCCCAAGTATGGGGTATGGCTTTAGTGGTCGTTTCCAGATTAAAATATCGTTTCAGCTAACTATATTCAAATGGGAAGTTGAAGGGGGCTGGACTAGGGCAAAGAGTGAGCGTGGATACTTTCATTGCTCTAGCTCTGCTGTTAATGGAACTAGTACAGTTACTGGTCGCCGGGATCAGATGTCAACAGCCCGTACTATAGCTAGACCATCAGAAAACTTTAGTAATAGTAATGAAAGATCGTCTATTATACATCTTGTTAGAAAAGTTGGGACTAGTACAAGACGGAGCACTGATACAACTGATGCAGAGGAAAGAAGTCAGGGATTTGCTGATGGAAATGCACACAATGAAAGTGCAAGAAACGCCAAAGGACAAGCTTTCCAGCAGAAACGTAGTGAAGCTCTTACAACTGGCGATAGTGAAAGCCATCTTAGGCGGTTCGATAACCTAACTGATGATGAGGTAAGACGCTCATACGGACAGATTGGTATCCAATTAAATAAAATATGGAAGTCGTCATGGGCTACACTACAGGTATTACAGAAACAGAATGCAGCAGTACCCGTAGGGGCAGCTATGAATTGTCTGTGTGATCCACTAGGGTGTAAGTGCCAAATAAGGAAGACAAACTATGGCTATAACATGCCAAGCTCTTATTACCAGATGTGAGGATAGCAGTAGGAAGAAAATAGGTAGATCGGGATATACCGGGGCACCTATTCCTAAAGCTATTGTTATTCATAAACTTAATGGAACTATCGAAGGCTACCCAGATCAGTTGTGTAGTCCTCTTCCTCGTTTCTTGTGCCCTGTAAACCCTATTACCTGTGCCTATCCATTTACGAATAACCCAAAGGGTGTACACTTCATCGTTACGGAAACGGGGTATACACAGTTTGCTGAACTTAGTGAGACAACGCTAGGTCTAGATTATATTGATGGTACCTGGACTGGGTTAACCGCATTAATGCCAATAACCGATGTTAATGGGCCTTTTATACACGTGGTGGTTGATGGTAACTGCGCTGATAAGCTGGTCACTCTGCTTTGCTGTATTGCTACTACTCTTGGTGTCAGTCTTCCTATTATTGCTGCTAGTGACTTACAGACAGATCGACCCGAGATAATCCTTAATCCACAGCTACAGGCACAAGTTGATAACTGCTTCGTATCTGGTGGGTTCGTTAATCCTCCTGACATCTTTGACCTAGAAGATAGAGTAACAGCCCTAGAAGCTTGTTGTACTGCTAACACAAGTGATATTATTGTTATAGAGGGTCAGATTGTTGAGATTAATACTGAGCTAGCTGACCACGAAGAGCGTATAGTAACACTAGAAGCAAAGGTAGTAGATATCTATGAAAAGATTGCTATCATTCCTACTCTACAGGCACAGATCGTTACTCTGGTTAATCAAGTCACCGATATCCTTAACCGATGTTGCCCAAAAAAGGTAGATTCGCAATGCTTCCACTACCAGTTAACAGCTGGTGATGAGATGATAATTACTGCTAATCAACCAGTATGGCTCAACTTACCCACAAAGATTGAGGATCGTAGCGGGGGTAACTGTCCTGACTGTTGCCCTGCTATTGTTATACCTGGGCCACTATGGATGGCTAATCTGGAATGTAGTGACTGTAACAACTGCGAAACGTGGAATATTACCGCAATTGTTAGGTTTAGGCTTGCTCAGTGGTGTGCTGGTAAAAAGGCAAGTGTGTACCTAGTTGCGTGTGGAAAGAAGTATCTATTGGCAGAGGAAACAATAACAACTACTGGATTACAGGTTGTCACGCTATCAGGGCAGTTCCTGTTACCATGTGGCTGTACTGATGTGCATCTACTCGTAGCTAACTCTGATGACAAGATCACGACAGCCCACGTTGTAGAGTTCGCAGACATTAAAGGCTGTTGCGCCTAGCTGTCCTCCCTTTTAATGGCTATTAAAAGAGAAGTGTACAAAGGATCTGACAAGTGGCTCTCGCACCATTAAGGAATTATGCAAGTCCAGCAACGCAGCATGTGCTTCAAGCTGGTGTTTGCTTTATCCACTGCAACGGTAATGTTTATGCTACCGCAAATGAGAAAATGGGTAATGGGTCAGCTCAAGATTTTGTTATCTACGTTTCTCCTGGTGGTGGCGCTCCATTTACCGAAGTTAAAAGATATGTAGGTGGAGTAGATAGCCTAAGCCAGTTCACGGACGGTTCTATTATTATTGATAGGGCTGGCGGTATGTATGTCGGAGTTAGCACCACGCTTGCAGGATCACCCACGTCCACAGGCTTTGAAGGTGTTTGGGAATACTTACCAGGCTTTGACGAACCTTGTACGAATGACCTGTGCGATCAGTTACAGGCACTAGGGCTAGGTGAAGATATTAATACACCTGGTACACAAGTATTGGGACTTGACTGTAAGTTCCACGCTCTTAATATTAGTGGCCCTGCTGGTGCTGATGGTGCCACAGGTACACCAGGAGCAAATGGGCCACCGGGGCCTATTGGCCCTCCCGGTATACAAGGTCAACCCGGTAGTACTGGCTCACAGGGAATAAGTGGGCCTACTGGACAACAAGGCCCTCCAGGGCCAAGAGGATTGACAGGCCCACCGTGTGAGTGCTGCGAAAACTGCACAAGCTCGATGCCGTAAATTAATGCCCTGTAACGTCACCAGACGGCCCAGGACGAACGATAGCTTTATTAATTAGGAGAAATACCCTTGTCCATTATTCAAATCCCGAGTCTACTGTTCACGCCTGGGCGTGCATGTGCTGGCCCTCTGGTTATCGTACTGCATGAATACCGTTCTGGCTTGGAAATGCTTGATGCCCAGATGGAACGGTGCCCACGACCACGCCCAGCGCAATCCCCAGGTTGTCACACGAGTTTTCATTATGGAATTAACTTTGGTTGTGACATTCACCAGTATGTCGATAATGACGATACTGCTTGGGGCTTTGGTGTTGTTACGCCTACCTGTCCTGAGCCAGTTTGCGATCCTACAGCTTGTGAGAGCTGCACGGGTCTGACTGCCGACCAGTACAACGTTAACATTAATACTGGTTTGCCACCTACGCTACCTGTCTGGGTGGTTGGGCCTGATGGTACAGTTAACTGTGCCGTTAAGCATGTCGCTATTACTGGCGTTGATAGCCAGGGCTTTGTTGACTGCTGTACATTCCTGGCCGATCCGAAGGCATATCGCTGCTTTATAAGCGCACTATGTCAGATCTTTGCGGCTGCTGGGATTGTTCCTACTGTTAACAACCTACTTGTGCATTGTGGCGAGCTGGTGTGCTTGGATATTACCCAGATCGTTGCCGACATTTTGGCCTTTGACTGTACGCAAGCTCCTGTTAACCCGTGTACTGTGTGCCCACCGCTGGTTGACGATACCGATAGTATCGATCTGACTATTACGGGTGCTACGGTTACTGCTGATGCGATTATTGACCCTGCTGTTGATAACCAGTTGTCTGTGTCTGCTGCCGGTTTGTATGTGCCACCAGGTGTGACACTTGTTGACTGTAACGGCGATGACATCGATGAGACTTTCGAGGTAGTGACTCGTGAAGCATTTGAGGCCGCAGGTACTACAAATGGTGTTGCTGCAATCTGGGCAAGTGATAACACTGAGGGTTCTATCTCGTGCCCACAGCAGTTAGTTGCTTCTGAGTGTGCAGATGGGCCATTCAATGAGTTGCCAATTGTTCTAGGTTCTACAGGTGTTGGTGGTTTCTTGGAATGGGGCAACCCACAGCGCCCACCACTGTCTTTGCTTGCTGTTACTAATGGTAACTCGGTTGACCCATCTGATGCTGATGTATTTACCTACAGTGGCGTTGGTGTTGCATCGGTTACTCTTAACGCCCCGGTTGGTGCGTGTTCAAAGTCTGATGTTTGGTTTAAGAACCTATCCGCTAGCGTGCTAACTATTGTTAGTGGTGACAATATCGATGGTGTTGGTGCGATTACACTAGCCGGTACAATTCCTGCCGGGTATCCATATGGTAATAACGGTGGTGAGGCCGTTCACCTAGTGTATGACCCCATTAATACTACTTGGTACGTCGTATAGTTTGGATACGAGGGGGATTAATATATTAATCCCCCTCTGGAGATATATCCGTGCCTGATATACATAGTATTAATGCTATTGGTGACTTATCACTAGCTGGCAACCCAGGTATAGCGGGGCAAGTATTAATAAGTGCTGGGCCTGGTTTACAGGCTGTATGGAGTGATCCCATGTCTGGAAATCTTAGTGGTAGTCAGATTAGTGCATTTGGTAGGATTCGTACTGCTGAGCCAGCTTTCTTAATTACCACTACAAGTGGGTATGATCTTGCGCCACTTATTTGGCAAACACTAATTGGAGGCGCGGGTAATACTGCTGTGTGGAATGCAGCTTTAAGAAGTGTTGATCTAACTATTGTTAATGCTGGGTATGTAGTTCGACAAACATACCAGTATGTCCCTTATCAGCCAGGGCGCAGTCAACTACTAATGATGACAGGTTTAATTGGGGCACCTGTCGCTAACGTTATACGTAGATTAGGGCAATTTGATAGTGCTAACGGGCTATTCTTTCAAGAATCTGCTGGTGTTAAGTCTGTAGTAGCACGAAACAACAGTGTTGATACTGTTGTACCTCAAGCCTCCTGGAATATTGACCCATTTGACGGTACTGGGCCAAGTGGTAAGACACTAGACTTAAGCTTGGATCAAGTCTTTGTTATTGACTATGCTTGGCTTGGTACTTCACAAGCTCGATTTGGGTTTATGAGTGAAGGTCAGATTGCTTATTGTCATGAAATTGACTTCGCTAATACAATAGCTCGAAGTTTCATGCAAACAGCATTCTTGCCTATTCGCTATGAACTTGTTGCTAATGCTATTGCAGCAGCAGTAATGTCTCAAATCTGTAGTACGATTTCTTCAGAGGGTGGAGAGTATAGACCGCCAGGTAATCAGTTTTCAGGTGGCCGTACTATAGCTGGGGCACTAGCTGTAGCAACTGAAAATGTACTTGTTGCTATTCGACCAGCAATTACATTCGGCACATTAAATAACCGTATAGGTATAAATGTTAGTAGTATAGATGTGTTTTCAGCGGGCGCAAGTGTTACATGGCGTCTTCTATACTATCCGCCAGGTAGTGCTAATCCTATTACTGGTGGGGCATTTGCTGTACCAAATGCAAATAGTGGAGTTGAAATAAACACTACCGGTACTGCTTTATCACTTACCGGGGCTATAGAATTAGCAAGTGGGTATGTAGCAGCGGCAGCAACAGGTAATTCTAGCGATGAAATTGCTGGGCTTATTCCATCTACAACTCAAAGTTATCCTCTGACACTTGATGCATCTAATGTAAGTAGCCCATTAACTACTAACGTAGGCGCAAACCCAGCGTATTTAGTACTTTCTGCTGTTGGGGTAGGCGCAACTTCTGCTGGTAGAATGAATTGGCAGGAGATAAGGTAATGAGCCTTGAAGATGGAATTTTGCCTGCCTTCAATACACCACAGTACTTAGCTGCGGGTAAAAGTGCTAATCAATCAGTTAGCTCTGGTGGTGATGTTACTTGGGATATTACTGAGTCTGATGGCATTACTATTACAAGCTCCACCTTATTCAACCTAAAAGCTGGTAGAGTATACGAACTAACAGCATACATACGTGCTAATACGTCTGGTCAGTT
>Ga0184629_10000528_pt1 | contig 17016 bp, 11 predicted proteins | sample PLM4_32_b1_FD_133158 | JGI IMG/M metagenome (GOLD analysis project Ga0184629, IMG submission 133158) | Groundwater sediment microbial communities from an aquifer in East River, Colorado, USA - PLM4_32_b1 | ecosystem: Environmental > Terrestrial > Soil > Riparian zone | place: USA: East River... | reverse complement strand
TCCACATTTACGATGGCATTTTACCTTGCCCGTGGTGTGATCAGCGATGTATGGATCGACAACGTGATTGTGAAAGATATTACCACGGGGGTTGCTACCGCCAGCGGTGTGAGCATCTCACCTTCAAGATTATCCCTGACCACAGGGCAGACTGGACAACTAACACGAACCATCACACCATCCAATGCAAGTAATCAAACCGTAAGCTGGACTTCCGATAACACCGCTGTGGCTACTGTAAACAGCAACGGGGTAGTATCAGCTGTTTCTACGGGGACGGTAATCATTACTGCAACCAGTGCTGATGGTGGGTTTACATCTCGGGCCACAGTAAGTGTTAATGCAGGATTAACCAGTTACTCTACACGGCTTTCAGGCACGACCAATGAACAGTATGGCCTTGCCAAATCATTAAGCGTTATGCCGGGTGACACGATAAAGATGGAAGTCTACGCCAAGTACCTTGATAATAACACGAACAACTGGAATGCGGCACTGACAAATCTAATGACTGCCATTGCACAAGGTACCGCCCCTACAGGGACCTTTGTAGATGGCGGAGCTACGGGAAGTATTGGTGGAACAACCTTCCCATACATCGGAACACTTCCGCGTACAGGAGACACCGGCACAGGGCCCAAGGCCTATTTGAACTACATGGTTTTTGATAAAAACTTTGTGTTCAAGTCAGGAGGGTTTAAACGGCTCTCCGAAACGCCAAAAGAAAATGGCACGGATGTGCTGCATGAGCGTTTAGCGTTTGATGGAGCCGAGCAGGTTGTTATTACAGAACCAGGGTATGTGTATATTTACCTCAGCAACGAGAATGATACTCCCGTTGAGGTGTTCTTTGATGATTTTGAGGTTGAGCATATTAAAGGGCCGATTGTATCATCGCAGGATTACTATCCATTCGGCCTCACGTTTAACTCGTATCAGAGGGAAAACTCAACATCGAATAAATTTCTGTATCAGGAAAAGGAGTGGATGGATGACCTGGGTTTAAATCTCTATGACTTTGAATGGAGACAATATGATCCTTTGACTGGACGGACCAATACGTTAGATCCTCACGCAGAGAGTTACAATTCATTAAGTCCTTATAGTTGGACGGCAAATAATCCATTGAGTATTATTGATCCGGATGGTCAGGATATAGTGAACACTGCAATTGGAACTACTTATAGTGGGGCTGATGGGCGAGCTAAGTTCATGGAGATTAAGGCACAACAAGGTAGTTCCCAAAATCAAAATAACAATGATGATCCTGCTCCGTCTTTCAGCGTTGGTTTTTCTGCATATAGTGCTAACAAACATTCAGCAGAAAGGGACAAGCGAAATCAACCAGGAATAGCTGAAAGCATGTGGAATGCCACTAAAGACTTCGGTGGTGATTTAGGTTCAGGAAGGCTTTTTTCAATTGCTTGGGAAGGGATATCAAACTATGTTACTGATTACCCAAATTCTATGATGAAGAATTTGGAATATCAGTATAAGTTAGGTCAAGGAGAAATACCCGCTAATCAAATGGCTTACGATCTTACCTATGGCGCATGGTCCTTCGCAACCTTACGAGGTGCAGGCAAAGCTTTTTCGTATGTCAAAGGAGCAGTTGGTCCTTTAAGACAGTGGATAAGGATTGGGCCGTCACATAGTCATTACTTAGATATCGATACTAGACTTTCGATTAGGTGGGGGGCTTCTCCAACACGGAATTGGAAATATGTTAACGAAATTGGGGACCCGGCTCTCAGAATGTTCAATCAAGGCTTACGTCAGATAAAGGTACCAATCAATAATTGGAGGTTTAAAGATGCAGGTCATATACACCTGAAAAAATAATGGGCGAAATTTTATTAAAAACAATTGAGCGAGTTCCTCGCCATAAGAATACACTTAGAGAGTACACTAGAGAGATTCAAGAGGAGAGATATCAATATATTTTAGAAAGAATATCAGAAAGTGTTCCTGCAGATAAGGCATTATACATTTTTGGTATGGGCAAGCATCCAAGGTCAACTTATATTAATCTTAAAAATACTTCTGGTATAGAGGTTCTGTGGTATGGAAGCTTGCTCCCAAGCTATTTAAGTCCTCTACGAATCTTTGTAGCAAGCTATGAAGGTATTGTGAGAGTTTTAGATCCTACATGTGTAAAGGATGTTTTTGCGAGACTAAGTACATTGTCAATGGCTGGGTTATATTGTTTTGATAAGCAATTGGAAAATAGTTTTATACAAACGATCAAGTCAAAGAAGTACAGTAATTATGCGGATGAAATAGTAAAAGAGGATATCGGTTACTTTATATACCAAGTTGACGCAGATAGCTTGGAAGCTTCTACTGGTATTTTTGAAATTGTCTCTTACGGGAAGGATTGTGCGAAGGAACTTTCGGGAATAGTTGAACTCGCCTAAAATAGGTTTTTGATTTCAGGCTTAAGGGAAGAAGAATTCCCCAAACTGGCGCGAGTCTTTAGGCTGTGTGATGGCATGCGCGAGACTCGTGCCTTAAGCGCACTTATGTTACTACGAAGAACAAAGCCGGTTAAAAATGTTTGTATGAACAACCCTGAAAAAATATAAAGTAAAGCGATGAAGTTGTATACTACCCGTGTGGTGAGGGGGGCATGACGATTTACAACATGAAAAGTTTGCGAACATTGCACAATCCTAGGCAGGTAAGTTATGGGACTATAATGGTGGTGAAGTTCAAGGGATTTTTAACATGGATTTAAACGGAAGGTCCGGAGTCCTTCGGACAACCTAAACTCTGGTCAAATGTTCAAAAATTAAAGAATTGTTCAAATGAAAAAGTTGTCTATTATAATATTCATCTTCCTTTATCAGGCTTCCTTTGGCCAGAGCAGTGCATTAAAAACACGTCTGCCAATAAATACACTAACGTCCTTTACAAATCGACTGGACTCCATTAAAAATGAACTCCCTTCAGATACTTTAACTTCCCTTACTAATCGTTTAGACTCTATACAAAACAGTTTCACTACCCAGATTGATAGTGTGCAGCAATCTTACACTAAAACAGCAACTAAGATTCAATCTTTTACGGCTGTCTACCAACAAAAGATAGATAGCCTCACCGCCCTTAAACTTTCTACAGAAAAATACACCAACAAAATAGATAGCCTCAATCAGTCGCTCACTGCGTTACAGGAAAAAGTGACCGGAAAGTTAAATTCCATAAAACAAAAAGCCAGCGATAAGATCAAAGACCTTCCGATTACTCCGGAGTTGCAGGATAAAGTTTCTCAGCTAACCAGTAAAATTGAGGGTGTAAATCTATCCACTCTTGAAGCAAATTTACCAGGAGGTTTAAGCTTTGATAAGCTGACTAATACAATACCAAATTTGAATGCTTCATTAAATCTTCCACAGGCTACAGATCTTCCTCAGATTGATGGACTTAAAGACATTGGAACTATACCAGACATCAAGGATATTAAGAATGTTACTCCCGATCTTAATCAAGTTAACGGCATCACGAACCAAGCCACTTCATTACAGGGTAAGATAGGGGATGCATCCGGAAACCTCAGCCAGATAAACCAAGTGGATAAACTTGCAGAAACGAAGGCAGTAGAAATGTCCGGCATAAGTGAGATGAAAGATCAAACCAAAGTGCTGGATGAATACAAAGACCTGGCAGAACAAGCCAAAGACCCCGAAGCGGTAAAAGAACAAGTGGTTGAAAAAGTACAACAAGCAGCCATCAATCATTTTGCCGGAAAAGAACAACAGCTCCAGGAAGCGATGGAGACTGTCGCTAAATACAAAAAGCAATATGCAAGTGTAAATGATATCAGCAAGTTGCCAAAGAAACGACCCAATGAAATGAAAGATAAGCCTTTGATAGAACGGCTTGTTCCGGGTATTGCAATACAGATCCAAAAAGAAGGAGAGGATCTGCTGGTAGATTTTAATCCTTATGTGGGTTATCGCTTCATGGGCAGGATCACAGGAGGGTTAGGCTGGAATCAGCGTGTAGCTTATAACACAAAACAAAATTATTTTAACTCCAAAGCAACTATCTATGGACCACGGGCATTTGGAGAATATAATCTTTGGAAAGGATTTTGTCCACGTGCTGAAGTTGAAGTAATGAATGCTGTTGTTCCGCCATTAACCAAACCAGCAACCATCGATCTTGGTAACCGGCAGTGGGTGTGGGGAGTATTTGTGGGTTTGAAAAAGGATTACAGGTTTATTGGGGGTGTTAGAGGAACGGCAATGATCATGACACGATTATTTGATCCCCATCATAAGAGCCCCTATGCCGATGTAATAAATGCTCGGTTTGGATTTGAGTTTCCAATGAAGAAGAAACAGGCCGAAATTAAGTAGCAAATTGCTCTCGCTATCGATCCTCTTTTAATTGTTCCAGTCATAAACCGAAATACTACCAGCCTGTTATTACAAGTGGAGATTATTTCATTTGCCGATGAAGCTTCTATAGATTGATTTTCCAAGCCCATAATTTCGGATATAAGGTATACGATCTTCACTTATCGATTCCTTTCAAGAACTCACTCGTGGTAATTCCAAAATACTCACAAATCCGTTTTAGCGTGCTTATTGGTAAGTCTCTTTGTTCTGATTCTATTCTACCAATGTGAATTTCTGTGTCATTGTAGAACTCCTGTTGAGCCACGCCTTTCTGTTCTCTTAACTTTCTGATTTTTAAGACTCGCTGTTCTCCATGGGCATAATCAAGCTTGGTAAGACTTGTCATTTACGAAAGTATCATGCGCCGGATCTTGGTTTCTCCGTTGGACTATTTTTTAATCTTTTGCTGGGGTTTTTCCATTGGTTTCAGATGCGGTGTGATCACCAGCGCCAATTTTTTGTATCCCTCGGCGTTCGGATGCAGGCCATCTGTAAAAAGTTTCTCGTTGATTTTACCGTTCTCATTTAGCAATACTTTGCCAGCATCGAGGTAACGTACATTCATAACACCAGACAAGTTTACGATCCCCTGGTTTAGTTCGGCAATCTTTTCCTCGTCTTTTCTGCGAGGGTAAATTCCTAATAATAAAATAGCTGCCTGGGGCTGGCGGAATTTAATGGCTTGAATAAGGAGTTGTAATCCTTCAAGTATCTGTGTATTTGAATTAAATGACATGTTATTCGTGCCAATCAGAATCACGATTTGAGTGGCTTCAAAGCCTGACAGTTCATCGTGATACACGCGCCATAAAACGTTTTCGATTCGGTCCCAACCATATCCAAAATTTCTAACGCCTGCCGGTTCCATAAATTCATTCCATGAGTCAATGCCGTTAGTAATGGAAGTTTTCGGTTCTCCACCCCAGAAATGGGTAATTGAATTACCCAGAAAAACAATTCTGGGTGGCTTCTGTTTATTTAGTGACAATATTTCCTGATGCCGGCGGTCCCAGTCGTATATGTTGGCATCCCTATTCTGGATGCAGGGTTGCGTGGTGGCATGCACCCCTACAGGTTCCTCTAAAATGTTTCTAATAATTTTTTCGTAGGCATTGGCGTAGTCTTGCATACCCAAGTCGTTGGGGTGAATGCCATCGACCGTGCCATCCAGGACCAATCCGATTTCTTCTTTGGATAATAGGTATAGGTTGTTCTGCCCTTCCGATTTCAACTGCTCAAATGCCTCGCGTTGGGCCTGATTAACAGCGGTGTAATTATGGCGGTTAGACGGATTAACCGCTTCATCGCTAAAGCCGCAGTGTTCGACCAACAGAACAGGCGTCGTTAGTGCTTTTTGTCGAAGTTGCCTGACCGATTGTATTACCCTGTTTCGTACTTCTTCGGATTTGGTAACATCTGAGGCATCCAGATTGGGTAAACAATCCAGTACATACAGTTTGGCATCAACCTCAGCCAACAGGTCGATCACCTCTTTTTCTAGTCTTCCGTTGCCTGAAAATCCCAGGTTGATCAAAGGCCGATCGAGTTTTCTTCCTACGATAGCGGGCCAAGCCATTCCTGGACGCGAAGCACAACCACCCTGAGCAATAGACGTTCCATATACAACGATTGGCTTTTCTGCCCGAGTAGGCAAAGGGTTGAATTGGGTTCCTTTTGGTACCCCGATTTCCATCCATGTTACGCGGTTATACAATGGGAAATACAAGCGGTATTCTCGTCCTTTCTGATGATAAGTGTCATTGGGTTCAAGTCCCCTAAAATGGTATTCGATCGTATCGCCCATCGAATATTTCCCCGCACACCACAACCATTTTCCATCTGTACTCACGGCATACAGATCAATTCCGCTGACCCCTGTTGCAGGCATGTGCATCATGGCCAGAGAGCCACTTACCGTATACCGGATCCTTATCTGATCGGTATTGGACTTGAAACGCAACATCAGTCCCGCGGAATGATGTGATAAATTCCAGACATCTTCTCTAACAGTTTTTTGAGCTCTTGCAGGCAGGCGGTCGTAAGGCTCCTGTACCTCCTTATTCCAAGCTTGTCCTTCCAGTACCGGGAACTCATTTTTTGCAGGATTCCACCAGGCGTACGGGATGTCCTGTGAAAAAAGTAATGTGCATTGAAAAGAACTCAGCAGTAATAATATACGTAGTCTGGTATTCATGAGTGGGGGTTCTTTATGGTAGGAACAGTTTAAGAAATAAGTTTCAAAGCCTTTTCTTGTCAACCCTGTACAACCTTCCGTTAATGATGGTCCTGTCAGTTCACCTCATAAAACTATGCGACAATACGTGGCGTAAGCAGTGCAGCGGAAGACGTGTCAAGGTAGATTGTACAATGCGGATGTAATTGCAGGATACTTGCCGGAAAAATATTACTTACCTGCTGTTCTAAACTATTCTTTACAGCCATTGCCTTTCGGCTGTCAGGCACTGAACAGATAATTTGTTTTGATTTTAGAATTTGCTTCACCGACATACTAATGGCTTTTCGCGGCACTTCATCAAGAGAGGAAAACCAGCCTTCGCCGTATTGTTGTTTTACACAAAGGTCATCTAATGCGACGAGTATATAAGGTTGCTCGGTTTCAAAATCCGCAGGGGGATCGTTAAATGCAAGGTGTCCATTTTCTCCAATTCCTACCAGTGCAACGTCAATGGGGTATTGCTTGATCAAATTTCCGAGCCGGACACATTCAGCCTGCGGGTCTGTTTCACCGTTGATCAAGTGGGCTGCTTTTAAGGGATGTACTTTTGATAAAAATCTTTCCTTTAAATATTTTCGAAAGCTTGCCGGGTGAGTAATGGACAAACCAATGTATTCATCGAGATGAAACATAACCACTTTGCTCCAATCGATATCCGGTTCCCAGGTAAGTTGATTTAATGTTTCAAATTGACTGGTACCCGTCGCTAAAATTATGTTGGCACTTCCTTTTTCTGCTATAGCCTTACGAATAATGTCTGCTGCACTGGCACCAGCTACTTTGCCCATTTCAACATGATCATGGCTTATGATAATATCCATTTTTGAAATTAATCGTCTATAATTTCACTTTCGTATTACCGCCTTTTTGAAGAAAGACATCAACAGGTTCATTCGTTTTCCAGGAGCCAGCCGTAAAGTCAGGTATATCGACTGCGCTGGAACGGTTAGCTACCGACTTTTCACTTAAAGGAGCAATGGAACTCCACGCTGCAGCGTCGTACACATCAATGTCCAACGGTAAGCCATTTCTTAAACAATCAACCAGTCTCCAGTCCATTAAAAAGTCCATACCTCCGTGTCCGCCAATTTGCTTGGCCAATTCTCCCACTATTTTTACAATCGGTGGTGCATACTTTTCCTCGAGGGACTTAAATTCCTCTTCACTCAGCCACCCTTCATGACTAGTTGAAATACGGCCGGGTTCAGGATATTTTAATGCCGTACCCTTTGTACCGCTCACCAGGTGAATACGAGAGTAAGGACGGGGAGAGGTTACATCATGTTGTATCATCATGGTCTTTCCTTTCACCGTCCGAATCGTAGTGGTATTCATATTACCACGAAAGGTTTTATTCTCATAAGGTTTGTAGAAACTATCTGTTGCTGCAAGTTCTTTGGCTTTGGCCCCCATCATAAAATCATTACTTGAAACGGAAACGAGGTAATCCATCCTATCGCCCCTATTAATGTCCAATACCTGGGCAATCGGGCCCAGCCCATGGGTGGGATATAAACTTCCATTTCTCAAATTCTCCTTCAAACGCCACATGTCATAGTAGTTGGTTTTGGAGAAGTTACTTTCCATCAGTGCGTGAATGTATGCTCCTTCGGTATGGACAATTTCACCAAAGAACCCTTGTCTCGCCATATTAAACGTCAGCAACTCAAAGAAGTCGTAGCAGCAGTTTTCAAGGATCATACAATGCTGATGTGTTTTTTCAGATGTCTTCACCAGTTGCCAACACTCTTCCAGCGTAACAGCTGCAGGAACTTCGCTAGCAGCGTGCTTACCATGTTCCATAGCATACACAGCCATCGGCGTGTGCAGGCTCCAGGGTGTTGCAATATAAATCAGGTCAATGTCTTTCCTTTCGCACACCTTTTTCCACTCATTTTCATTGCCCGTATAAATCTCAGGACGATGGGGGGTGTTTTCCAATAAAGCTTTTGCCTTATTTGCCTTTTCAGGCCGAAGGTCACACAGCGCTTTAATGTCAACGCCCTCAATCTTACTCATGCGTTGTACCGCTCCCGGTCCCCTGTTGCCTAACCCGATAAAGCCTATTCGCACGGTGTCTAATTTTGGGGCAGCAAAACCACTCATATTAAAATGTTTCCCATCCTGATCATTTAAGCGTCTTTGGATTACAGGGTTAGCAACGATGGCTGCATTACTGTTAATCATATTGGCACCAGCAAGGCCTATTCCGGCGAGCCCGGAAAGCTTTAAAAAATTTCTGCGATTGCTTTTCATGAGTTATAGTTTTAATATTTATCGTTTAATCATTACAAAACATATTACTTATAGATGTAGGCTTCCAAAACAATGTGAATATCATCCCGATGCATATCGGGGTAATATAACGACATCTTAAATAGTTGGTTCCCATCCGGGTTGATACTCTCTTTTCCAAAACTTACTGGCCGTGGCATTATTTTTTATATGCCCATTAGTTGGATCGATTTGCAACGCCGCACCCGATCTAAGGGCAATATTGCCAAGCTGGCAAAGTAAGGTACTCTGGTGACCACCAACAATATCAGAATTAAGGCCCGTGCCTTTTTTAATGGCATCAAAAAAATTCTGAATATGAATGCTGTCCAGGGCCTGAGAAGGATTCATTCGATCCAGTGGATTGATCTCAAGATCATTCTGGACGTCTTTGATAACCTTGTTTTCAAGATCAAATATTTTATAAGAGTTTCCTTCTTCGATTAATAGAGACCCGGATTCACCGTAAAACATTACGCCGACACTATTGCCTTCAACGGTACGCCCGTTACAGCTTCTTCCTTCCCACGTCATGAAAGTATTGTTAGCAAATTCTAAATTAATCACCTGTGTGTCGGGTGTTTCCCAATCATCCTGATAGCGATAACGACCGCCAGAAGAAGTTACACGGGTGGGATACTCCACACCCAGACCCCATCGCATCAAATCCAGCATGTGTGTTCCATTATTAAGGGCTTCTCCGGTGCCCCAGTTCCATAACCAATGCCAGTTATAATGAATAAGATTGTCTTTGTACGGACGGCGTGGCGCAGGACCTTGCCATAACTCGTAATCTAACCAGGAAGGCACGGTTGTTTGTTTTCCTATTCCAATGGATCCACGATTGTTAGTGTACCATCCTTTCACAAAATAAGGCCGACCAATAACTCCACTCCTGACCTCTTGTATGCCTGCTACTACGTTGGGCCAGGAGCGACGTTGATTACCCATTTGGATGGTCGTCTTATACTTTTTAGCAACGGAAACAAGGAGTTCTCCTTCATGGGGGTTGTGACTACAGGGTTTTTCCAGGTAAACATGTTTACCCGCCTTGGAGGCAAGAATAGCTGCCGGAGCATGCCAGTGGTCGGGGGCAGCGATAATCAATGCATCCATGTTTTTGTCTTCCAACGCTTTTCTAAAATCAGGCACTGCTTTGGGTTTTGACTTTTGAAGGCTTTCAACGGTTGTTATACATTTCTCAGTTGCCCTTGTATCTACGTCGCAGATTGAAATAATTTCACAGTTGGGTTGAACCGCGAAAGTGGAAGCCAGGGCAAGGCCTCGACTGTTTACGCCCATTATGCCCACGATGACTTTATCATTTGCTCCCAATATCCTGGCGTAGCTTTTAGGGCTGAAGTTCGGTAATACCCCCCCAAACGACAATGCAGCGGTACTCTTAATTGCCTTTTTGAGGAAATCCCTGCGGGAATCATGTATTGGTTTCATAATCCATTATTTGTTCAAAACTTCATCTTGCGTTTCCAACGCTACAGCGATTACTTGTTTCAACGTTGTACTCAGGCTTTCAACCATCTGTCAAACCATGCAAAAGCCTCAGCTTGCATCTTCGCATCAAACTTATGCGGTCCCGGATAATAAGAACATTGATAATGCTCTGCCGCATTTGCTTTTTTATAAACTTCGTTTAGAATTTTATCAGCCTGCTGCATTGCCGGAAGGGTGTATAACGAATCATCAACATCATTCAGTACCAGGGTAGGAAGCGGTGCCCTTAATCCGAGGATCTCCGGGAAATCCAACTCATTCGGAAGTATCGGAACATAGGTCATCCACGTATGGGTAAACGATTTCTGCATCACAAAGTCTTTCCACGTGGTCATAAAACCCACGCAAACAGCACACTTAATCCTGGTGTCTATTCCACCCATGAATACGGTACGCATTCCTCCACCCGATAGGCCGCCACATCCAATCCGCGTGGCGTCAACATCCTCCCGTGCGCATAAAATATCAAGCGCTTTCTGGTCTTCCGCAAAAAATACACCAGGCCATGTAGTTCCGGCGCTGAATAATGATTTGGCCATAATGTGCTCATGTTGGCCAGCCCATTGGTTGTATGCTTTGATATTGTCTGGATTCTCAGGATCCTGATCGGTTAGTCCTTCGCGCAAATGTGCTGGAACATCCTCCAGCATTACCCTGCGACTGGCAAACGGAAAAGCATCCGACACCAAAACAACGTATCCCCTCCGGGCAATTTCATTTGCCCAGGCAAAGTTGCTGTAATATTCCTCTTGGTGGGTTGCTATCAGGGGATGTCGTTCATCAGCTGTTCGTGTGATTTTGCGCGTGCCAAAATATTTATTTCCACCGTGGTCATGAAAAGCGAGGATTCCGGGTAGTGGTCCTTTTGCATTCAATGGTTTTAGTAAGATGCCTTCCGTCGGGCGGCCGTAGGGCAACTGCCACCTAAGTTCTTCTATGTGCAAGTCACCATATGTGTACTGCTTCTTAAGGCTTACCACGGGTGTTCCGCCGATAGCTGGGATTGCCAATCGTTCAAGAAGCCTCTTCTTTGCAGCCGCTTTCCAGGCTTCCAGGTTTGACCATTCTTTTCTCCGGAAGGAAAAAGCCGGCAACTTGCTTTCAGTCAATGAAGCTGCCCATTGTCCATATTGACCAATGATGCTGAGGTTTTCTTCATTCATATTTATCGGTGCATCGGGACTAGTTTTTAAAATTGAGTGGGGAACTGGTTTGTCAAGGTTATCCATCGGGGACGAAAATCCCTGCAGGATACCGCCGCCTGCCACGGTAAGTCCGGCCAGGCTTGTCAGTTTTAAAAAGTCCCTGCGTTTATTCTTCATTGTCTTAGAAGTTATGAGACGGATTCCTTATTGCATATTCGCCATAAAAACTGACTATTCTGAAGCTTTATTCTTAACCTTTATCCGTAGCCTGCGGTACTTAAGATTCGCTCGTTCGGCGAACTACGCTGGCGGTGCGGCATTGCGCTCACTGGAAACACGACTTATCACTTTGGATACTGCCTATGCACCGCTATTATAAACTGGAAGTGCCCCTAAGAAGGAGTGAAAATCTTTGTTTTGCCCGTTTATAATAATTAGTATTAATCTATGTGTTTTTATCCATTTTCACTTTATATTTTATTCGAACGGGCTCCCGGAATTTTGAAATGGAAAAGTTGGCATGTTTCAGAACTTGAAATATTTGAGCTGTTCCTTGGAATTTCAGGAGTCCAACATATACAGCTAGAATTTTTGGTCCACTAAAGTAATACGAACATGAAAGTTGCATATCCGATAATACTTGTTTGTGTGCACCTTGCAGGGTGTGGCAAACCCACCGCTACTTCAGAAAACCCTACAACCTCTGCAGATACCAGCTACCCAACTGAAATCATAGATTTTACTCCCGCAGAAAAAAATCCTGTTTTTAAAGGGACAGGAACAAATACCTGGGATCAAATGATTCGCGAAAGAGGCTACATTCTTCGCGAAGGTGGGCTCTATCACATGTGGTATACGGGCTACACTGATGCTCCTGAGGCGGAGATGCATCTTGGATATGCTACTTCTGTGGATGGACTCGTATGGACAAGATATGCGAAGAATCCCACCTTCGATGACGGCTGGGTTGAAGACATGATGGTAATTAAGTCTGATAGTACCTATTATATGTTTGCAGAAGGGCGGGATGATATTGCTCATATGCTCACCTCTGTAGACCGTATAATATGGAAGGAGCAAGGTCCCTTAGACATTCGGTATGTTGACGGAAAGCCGCTCAGTAAAGGGCCCTATGGAACTCCCACGGTGTGGCTGGAAGGTGGTGTATGGCATTTATTTTATGAACGGGGTGATCTTGGAATTTGGTTGGCTACATCAACGGATCGTAAAGTTTGGACAAATAAACAGGATGAACCTGTTTTGCAACCGGGTCCCGAAGGATACGACAAGTATGGCATTGCTGTGAATCAGATCATTAAACACAAGGGTAAGTATTATGCATACTATCATGCAACAGAATATAAAGACTGGCATGAGTGGACCAGTTGTGTAGCGATTTCTGAAGATCTAATTCACTGGAAGAAATTCAATAAGAATCCCATCATGCGAGAAAATAAATCAAGTCCAATTTTAGCCAACGATGGTGAGCAATACCGTCTATATACCATGCATCCTGATGTGAATGTGCACTTCCCTGAAAATAATATACTATCAAATGAATAAGTCAAGGATTGTTAGTGTAGGCAACGCGTTTCAAAAATCAATGCGCTAAAGCATTGTAAAATCATTAGCGCTTTTTTATTTTACATAAAGAGAGCCCATCCACTTTGCCTGGTATTGCAAATGGTTGGGCTTTTAGATTTAAAAAACGAACCTCCTATTTTTTATTCGTGGTGCCCTGTAATATAGTGCTCCAGTTCCTCGATGATGGATCGCTGTTCTTCAATAATGAATCGAACGACATCACCGATGGATATCATGCCCACGAGTTGCTCGTGCTCTAACACCGGCAAGTGGCGGATCTTTCTTCCAGTCATAGTTCTCATACACTCGTCAATGCTGGTGTCTGGTGTTACCGTAATAAGATTTGATGTCATCAATTCCCTGATGGGTGTATCTTTTGAGGATTTTCCTCTCAGAATCAGTTTTCGGGCATAATCTCGTTCCGTAAAAATTCCCACCAGCTTTCCGCTCTCTACGATTAAAAGCCCCCCAATATTTTTTTCACACATTAATTCGATGGCTCTGTAGACCATAATGGAGGGCTCAACCGAATAAATAGCGTGGCCTTTGGTTTGCAGTATATTTCTTACTTTTCCCATGATTTTAAAATTTGCAATCGATTGAAGGTAAAATGTTTTGTAAAAAAAAACAAGGGGTTGTCCGTTAATACTGCCAACCGGCAGGCAGGCCGACGCTAATCGACGGGTTTGGCTGGGATAGTGGGTGAGTACACCCAACTTTACCGAACCCATATATTAATTGTTTACACACCCAATTCACGGCAGTTACAGTTTATCCGTTAATGTGCTGTGGCATGGAGGTGAGTGCTCGCAAGTCAGCCGCTACTCACCCAATTTCACACCCACCGTTAATCTGCAACATTAACGAATAATGTTGATAAGGCTATCGGGGAAAATACCAATGACGATGCTGAAGATAATTAATAAAAATATCAGGAGTTTCAGCGATGTAGAAATTGCTAACTCCTCACCCAGAGGTTCCTTGAAGTATATGGCTATCAGAATGCGGAAGTAATAATAGACACCAATCAAGGACGTAAAGATGGCTAGAATTACTAACCCTGTATATCCGTTTTCGATGGCCAGGGCAAACACCATATACTTACCAAAGAATCCAGGTAGGGGAGGTATTCCGGCTAATGATAACAATGCAATGGTCATGCCCACTGCCAGGAGCGGATTTTTTTTAAGTAGTCCATTAAAGTATTCTATGGTGATATTTTGGTTGTTGCTCTCTAATACATGCAAAGCTGTAAACGCTGTGATGGAGGCTACAGAATAGGCACTGAGGTAGTAAAATATTGTTCCGGCAGAACCTGAGTCATTGGACATGAAGGCTAACAGAATATATCCCACGTGACCAATGCTGGAATAAGCCAGCATACGCTTAACACTGTTTTGATAAACAGCTGTGATATTCGCAACCACTAATGTGAGTACGATAATGATCTGGAGTGGAGTGATCCATGTTGTATGTACGGACGAAAAACAAAACGAAAAAATTCTATAAAACGCCGCGATAGCAGCAATCTTTACTACGGTGGACATAAACGCTGTAATGACAGTAGGTGAGCCTTCATATACGTCCGGTGCCCAGAAATGAAAAGGAACAGCTGAAATCTTAAAGGCCAAACCTGCTAACATGAGCAACACTCCCGCATAAAAGAAGCCCGGTAGTTCGCCGCCATGAGCCGACACATATTCCGCAATTTTTGTAATGTGAAACGATCCCGTAGCTCCATACGTCAAGGTCATGCCCATTAGTAAAAAACCAGTCGCAAAAGAACCCATCAGGAAGTATTTAAATGCTGCTTCCGTGGAGAACAAACTTTCTTTCCGGCTTCCGGCCAGTACATATAGGGAAATGGATAAAATTTCAATGCCGAGAAATAACATGGCCATGTTATTAAAGGATGCCATGATCACTGCGCCCGCAACAGTAAAAAGTACCAGGGCTGACCGATCCGTTTTATGCGGTTGAAGCTTGAAATAATCATTGGCCATCCAGAACCAGAAGATGGTTGTGATGATAATCAATCCTGTAAAGGCCAACGAAAAATTATTAAACAGGAGCATATCGCTGAAATGGAGTGTGGATGTACCAAAATCCAACACAACCAGTACGACAGCACCAGCGAGTCCGGCCATTACGATGGCCATCAGCCATTTTTTAAAATTTGCAATTTCTGCGATGAGCGAGAAAACACCTAAACCACAAATAACCAGTAGTGCGTTCATGTTACTTTACAGAGGCCGAAAATTTCGAATATATTTCCAACAGGTTTGCTACAGCCGGTTCAGAAATCTCCAACAATGGCGCCGGGTAAACACCGATGAGGATGATCAGTATGACTACAGGATAGAGCACTAGTTTTTCATGATCCGATAAATCCTCAAATCCCATAGTTGTACTATTCACCTCACCAGACATTGACTTTTGAAAGGTTTTAAGCATGTACACTGCACCAAGAATAATGGTCAGTCCGGCAACGGAACCCAGCAACGCCTGATATTGAAATAATGAGTTGATTAGCAAAAACTCTCCAACAAAACCGCTCGTCAGTGGGAGTGCTACATTGCCCAACATTACGATCACAAATACAGTGGCTAATAGAGGAGCGACATTCCGAATGCCTCCAAGGTTCGAAAGTCTTCTGGTTTTTGTCCGTTCGAAAACTATTTCAATAATATAGAATAGGGCGAAAACAATAATACCGTGACTCAGCATCTGAATCATCGCACCCTGGACCCCCAGGGGTTTCAACGTCAATGCGCCCGCGGAGATTAATCCGACGTGAGCGATGGACGAGTATGCGATCAACCGCTTGAAGTCTCTTTGGACAATAGCAATGCACGATGCATAAACAATTCCGATGATGGAGATCACCACGGCGGTGAGCCCCCATTCCTGAACACCTAAAGGAACGACCGGTATGAGCCAGCGGATCACTCCATAAATGCCCATCTTTAACATAATTCCTGACAATAGCATTGTTCCCTGAACGGGCGCAACGGTATAGGTGTCCGGCTGCCAGGTGTGAAACGGAAATACGGGCATCTTAATGGCAAACGCTACAAAGATGGCCCAGAAGATCAAACTTTGTTTTGGTGCAGAGAGCGCACGGCCTGCCTCATAAAGAGCCTGGATATCAAAGCTATGAGTTCCAGGTGTTTGATAATAGAGATATACCAGGCCGATGAGCATAAATAAACTCCCGGCTAAAGTATAGATGAAAAATTTCAGGGTGATCCTTCCGCGGTCTTCGCCTCCCCAGATCAAACAGATAAAGTAAATGGGTATTAACGCTACCTCCCAGAAGAGGTAAAATAGGAGCCCATCCAATGCTGTGAAAACGCCAACCAATGCCATCTGCATCATCAGGATCAATCCGTAAAATGTAGAAGGCTTATTATACTCGTTTTTGAAGGATGAGAGAATGATGAGCGGAACAAGTAGGGTAGTAAGGATCACCAGCAAGAGACTTATTCCATCAATCCCTACTGCGAAATGTAATCCCAGCGCAGTAATCCAGGGTACATCGACGACAAATTGTACCTCTTCACTCTTGGTAAATAGGACAACAACAACAATTGATGCCACCAATTCTATCAATGATGCTGCAAACGCCCAAACTTTTACGTTAGCCGGCTTGAAAGCGAAGAGCACCAGGGACGCCAGTAGTGGAAAGAGTATTAAGAAAACTGTCATTATCCGTTATTCGTTATCCGTTATCCGTTAATTGTTAATCGTTATCCGTTATTAGTTAATCGTTATCCGTTATCAGCCTACATGCACAACCCACACCCACACCTGCCCGCCGGCAGGAATAATGCCTAACGGATAACGGATCCCAAAACAAGTA
>Ga0184629_10000525_pt1 | contig 17100 bp, 15 predicted proteins | sample PLM4_32_b1_FD_133158 | JGI IMG/M metagenome (GOLD analysis project Ga0184629, IMG submission 133158) | Groundwater sediment microbial communities from an aquifer in East River, Colorado, USA - PLM4_32_b1 | ecosystem: Environmental > Terrestrial > Soil > Riparian zone | place: USA: East River... | reverse complement strand
GTGGCTCCTGTTCCTCGCCTTCGCGCTGGCCTTCGCCATCAAGGTGCCGATGTTCCCGTTCCACACCTGGCTCCCCGACGCGCACGTCGAGGCGCCGACGCCGGGCAGCGTGATCCTGGCCGGCGTGCTCCTCAAGATGGGCACCTATGGCTTCATTCGCTTTGCAATGCCCATGTTCCCCGAGGCGGCGATTCGCGCCATTCCCCTGATCGTGACGCTCTCCATTATAGGGATCATCTACGGGGCGTGCGTGGCGATGGTGCAGCAGGACGTGAAGAAGCTGGTCGCGTACTCGTCGGTGTCGCACCTGGGATTCGTGATGCTGGGCCTCTTCGCGCTCAACGTGCAGGCGGTCGAAGGCGCGATCCTCGGCATGATCAACCACGGCATTTCGACCGGCGCGCTGTTCCTGCTGGTGGGCGTCATCTACGAGCGCCGGCACACGCGCCTGATCAGCGAGTACGGCGGGCTCACCAAGGTGATGCCGGTCTACGCGACCGTGTTCATGATCGTCGCTCTCTCATCGATCGGGCTGCCGCCGCTCAATGGCTTCGTGCACGAATTCTTGATTCTGGTGGGTGTGTTCCAGGCCAACGCGTGGTGGGGCATCCTCGCCGCGACCGGCGTGGTGCTGGGCGCGATCTACATGCTGTGGATGTTCCAGCGCGTGTTCTTCGGCGAGGTCACGAACGAGAAGAACGCCGGGCTGAAAGACCTCTCGCCGCGCGAGATCCTCGTCTTCCTGCCGCTGCTGGTGATGATCTTCTGGATGGGGGTTTATTCGAAGCCGTTCGTCGACCGGATCGAACCGTCGGTGGCCCAGTTCGTCGAGCAGATGACGAGCGTGCGCGCGTCGATGAACGATAGCGGCAACGAGCGGGTGGCGTTTGATCTTCCAGCCGCGGGTGGCGCCGACACGGGGCCCCCGCCGGCGGTAGCCCGGCGGGGTGGGGCGGCGACAGGACCCGCGGCGGAGACAACGACGACGGGGAGTGACGACTGATGCCCCAGTTCACTCCCGACATCGCGCGCCAGCTCATGCCGCTCGTCATTCTGACCGGCGGCGCGATGGTCCTTCTCGCCTGGGCCGCCGTGTCCGTCCGCACCGCGCGGCTGCAGCAATGGTTCGCCGCGCTCGTGCACGTCGCCGCGCTGGCGAGCATCCTCTCGCTGTGGAATGCGCAGGCCGGCCCGATCCTGAACGGGATGCTGATCGTGGACCGCTTCTCGCTCTTCTTCGCGGGGCTGTGCACGATCTGCTCGCTGGGGACGATTCTGGTTTCTGCCGGCTATCTAAAACGCTTCGACATTCTGCGCGGCGAGTACTACGCGCTGCTCCTGCTCGCCACCGCGGGGATGTTCGTGCTGGTGAGTGCGTACGATCTGATGTCGGTGTTCCTGGGCCTCGAGCTCATGAGCCTCTCGATCTATGTGATCGTCGGCTTCCGGCGCCGGGATTTTCTCGCCAACGAAGCGGCGATGAAGTACTTCCTGCTCGGCGCATTCGCGATCGCTTTCTTCCTGTACGGGATGTCGCTCGTCTACGGGTTGTGCGGGACGCTCAACTTCAAGGGGATCGTGATCGAGGCGCTCAGTCGCGGCATTGCCACCAGCCCGCCGTTTCTGTTCGCGATCGCGCTGATCCTGGTCGGGTTCGTGTTCAAGGTGAGCGCGGTGCCGTTCCACATGTGGGTGCCCGACGTCTACCAGGGGGCCCCCTCGCCGGTCACCGGCTACATGGCGGGCGCGGTGAAAGCGGCGTCGTTCGCGGCATTCCTGCGGCTGTTCTACATGTCGTTCATCTCGTCGCGCTCGCACTGGATCGACATCATCGTGGTGCTCGCGGTGGCGACCATGACGGTGGGCAACATCGTGGCGCTGGTGCAGCGCAACGTCAAACGCATGCTGGCGTACTCGAGCATTGCGCACGCCGGCTACATCCTGGTCGGCATGGCGGCGCTGGGCATCGACAACACACGGGCCGCGTCGAGCATCATGTTCTACCTCGTCGTGTACGCGTTCATGACCATGGGGGCGTTCGCGCTGGTGTCGGCGATGGAGAACCGCGGCGATTCGCGCGGACTCGAGCTCGAGGATTTCTCCGGGCTGGGGCTGCGCCGGCCGCTGCTCGGCTTCGCAATGGCGCTGTTCATGTTCGCGATGGCGGGGATCCCGCCCACGGCGGGCTTCTTCGCGAAGTACTATGTCTTCAATGCCGCGATCGAACGCGGGCTCACCTGGCTGGCCGTGGTCGGGGTGATGAACAGCGCGCTGTCCCTCTATTACTATCTGCGGGTCGTCGTCTACATGTACTTCCGCAAGACCAGCGCCGAAACACCGGTCTTCGACGACTGGGGAATCCGCGCGGTCCTCTTCGGCTCGGTGGTCGCGGTGGTCTGGCTGGGGCTCGGCCCCAGCGGCGTCGTCCCCGGCATCGAGACCGTCCTCGCCTGGACGAGCGATTCGCTGGAGCGGATCGTCAGCCTGCGCTAGTTCCGCTGTCTGCTTAGTGTTCCAGTGATGGAAACGAGCTTCGAGCTATCGTTTCCGCCCACCAACGTCATTTCCGATACGACGCCCACACCACTGGCGTAGGTCTTGTACTCGACGACGCCTGGTTCCAGATCGGTCCACTCCTCCGTCTGCACGCAATTCGTGAAAGACCCGTAGGGGACCGAGACGGACACGCTGCGGCTGATCACGCGGGCGCGGTCCTCGGCGACTCCCGGCTCGTACTCCTGACGGTAGGACTGTCCCACCCGCGGGTCGGCGAGCATGACGATCCCCGGCTGGGCGCCTCGCTGTCCGGCCTCCCATGAACCTCCCGTGCTGACGATGACGCCGTTCTCGAAGTCCCTCGAGGCCTCGCCGAAATACCAGACGTTGCCGTCCGTGTCCTGGGCGTACCAGTCGGTGGTCGCCTCCAGGAGTTCGCCGTCGACCAGCACCGTGTCTTCCACGACGGTGCAGGTCACTCCCAGGACCACATAGGTCTGGTTGGTGACTGTGACCGTGTTGGTTTCATGCCCGCCGTCGCCGGTGCCGTCGTAGAAAAAGACCGTCCCCGGTGTCAGCGGCAGATATGGATTGTCGATCTGCGCCACGAAATCGGCCGGGTTGACCGTCACGTCATACGGTGGCTCGGTGGTGTCGTCGTCGCAACCCATGATGACGAACCCAACCAGGAGCAGTCCCATTCCCAGTGTGACGAGGATTCTCATCTCTTCTCCTTCTGCCTGCAACGCAGGGTGCTCAGAATTTCTTTCCATAGCCGATCATGATTGAGACGGCGCTGTTCTTGACGTCCAGATCTTCCAGCCACGAGGTCAAACCTCGTTCGTAGCGGACGTCGAGGAGCACGGCATCGTTCCCCAGCTTGTAGTCGAGCCCCGCGCCCACGATCAGGCCGAAGTCGGTGCTTTTCGAGCCGTCCTCGAGGTCGATTTCCTGACCGTCGGTGATCTCGTTGTCGAGCAGAAAGCCGACTACGGGTCCCACCAGCAAGCTCGGCTCGAACTGGCTCTCGTTTTTCCAGATCAGGCGTACCAGGACCGGCACATCAATGCAGTCGATCTTCTGTTCCGCCTCGATGTCGCCAACCTTGTACTCGGCCCCCTTCATGGCGAAGAGGACTTCGGGCTGAAGGGAGAACATATCGGACAGGGGGTAGCGCGCGAATGCGCCACCTGTGGCTCCCGGACTCATGGAGTTGTTGAAGACGTCCTCGCCGGTCAGGTTCGCGAGGGTGGCGCCGCCCTTGACGCCGACCAGTATGCCCGCGCCGAAGGAACCGGAAGGAGCCCCCAGCGCGAGAAACCCGAGCACGATCGCAATGACCCGTGGCGCTTTTCGCATCGCCATCCCCTTTCGGTGTGACTTCCTGCCGACGCAACGTTGCGCCATTAGAACATGCCAGGACGCCCGAATGTGACAGCCCGGCCCATACGCCCAACGGCCCCCGGCCTCGGATCGCCCTTCAGAGGCCGCACCAGTGGGCGTTTCCGTCAATCTGGCTACACTACATAATAGAGGTAGTTGGGAGGAGAGTATGCCCACGATCGAGGTCTGGCTGCGAGGGCCGGTGCATGGCGTCCCCGGGGCGCTGGTGCCGGTTGCCCACGCGCTCCTGCAGGCGAGGGAGGACGTTGCGGGGGTGGCCTCAGGCGTGCCGGATGCCGTGCTCTGGACCCGGCCGGGTGGCGCCGCGTCGCCGGCCTTCCACATGTTTCACATGGCCCACGCGCTCGACCGGCTCATGACCTACGCGCGCGGCGAGTCCCTGACGGACCCGCAACGAGAGGCGCTCGCGATGGAGCGGTCGGGCGACGTCGACGCGGACGCCCCCGAGTTGATTCACCTGGTCGAGACGACGATCGACTGGGCGATTCGCCAGCTGCGGTGTACGCCTGAATCCACGCTCACGAGCGAGCGGCGGGTGGGCAAGGTGGGCGCGCCGTCCAGCGTGCTCGGACTCCTGTTTCATGCGGCCGAACACACGACGCGTCATACGGGGCAGTTGATCACCACCCTCAAGATTCTCCAGGGTGAGCCGAAGCGCTGACCGTGATGATGGCCCGATGCGCGTCGTGGAGGCCCTTCGCGCAGGAGCGAGCGAGGATCACCCGCCGGGTTTCGTGTGCAACATCGATGCTTTTCCTGCCACCGGCGGGAAGCCGAGCGAAGCGGGCGCAGGGCCGACAGGACGCGCATCGGTCAGTCAGTAATCTTCTGGTGCTTCTTCCGCCACCGATACGGCTGCTCGAACGGCGGTTTCGGGCCGGCTTCGGCGGCGCGCAGGATGCGATCCGCCAGGTCCGGGAAGCCGTTGTCCCCGAAATGGCTCACGTTTTCGTACGCGAGCCCGCGCTCCAGGAGCTTGACACCCAGCAGCTCACCGTCGACAAAGACATGCGCAAGTTGGCGATCGTAGATATCCCGTCCATCCTTCGCCAGTTCGATGACTTCCGCGCGCGAGATCCAGGCGCGGGTCGATTCTGCTGCCTCGCGCCCGTACGGCTGGTCTTCGAATATGCCGACATCCGGCTCGGCGACCTCGGGTGTGTCGATCCCGAGGACGCGGATCGGCTTGCCGTCCACGTCGAAGGTATCCCCGTCGTCGAAGGTGATCCGCGCCATCTCGACCCGCACCGCGCCGCGGTAGGAAGGTTTTGGCCCCTCCTTTGCGTCATTTACCCGGCAGGCGCCGACCCACGGCGGGCCCAGGGCAGCCAGAACGACGAAGGCAAGTGTCCTTGCGGCTTTGCACACGGCTCCATTATACTGCAAGTGCCGCATCACGTTGGGAGTACACAATGCTTCGTAATGAGATAACCGTTCGCATCGCCGGTGAAGGCGGCGAGGGCGTCATCAGCACGGCGGAGATTTTGACCCGTGCCGCGGTCGATTCCGGCCTGGACGTGTTTACGTTCCGGTCCTACCCCGCCGAGATCAAGGGCGGCCTGGCGATGATGCAGGTCCGTATCGGCACCTCCGCGCTATCGTCCATCGGGCGCGACGCCGACGTGCTCATGGCCTTCAACCAGGAAGCGTTCGACGTGTGGGCACCGCGCCTCGGTCCCAACGGCGTCCTCCTCTACGATCCCAAGCACTGCAGCGTCCCGGACAATTTCCCCCACGCGCGCTTTGAGATTCCGCTCCACGACACCGCGATGAAGGAGACCGGCGCGCGACTCGCCAAGAATATCGTGGCACTGGCGTCGCTGATCGGCACACTCGGTATTCCGCCGCAGCACGCGCGGGACCTCATCGTCAAACAATTCAAGCGCAAGGGCGACGAGGTGGTTGAGATCAACCTCAAGGCATTCGACGCCGGGCTCTCGCTCTTAAACGGCGACGCGCGCCTCGCGCCGCTGAAGCTGGCGCGGCCCGCCCTCGGGAAGAAACCCGCCGGGCGCGTCGTCCTTTCCGGCAACCAGGCGCTGAGCCTGGGCGCCATCGCCGCCGGCTGCCGTTTCGTCGCCGGCTACCCGATCACGCCGGCCACCCAGGTGCTCGAGTTCATGATGAAGCACCTGCCTGCGTTCGGCGGAAACGTGATTCAGGCCGAAGACGAGATTGCCGCGATCGCCGCATGTCTGGGAGCGTCGTATGCGGGGGCACGATCGATGACCGCGACCTCCGGCCCGGGGCTGTGCCTGATGAGCGAGCTCATCGGGATGTCGTCGATGTCCGAGATACCGGTGGTCGTGGTCGATGTGATGCGAAGCGGCCCGGGCACGGGGATGCCGACCAAGACCGAGCAGGCGGACCTGATGTACGCGATCCACGGCAGCGCGGGCGAGTCGCCCCGGATCGTGCTTGCGGCCACCAGCATCGAAGACTGCTTCTACCAGGCGGTGCGCGCGTTCAATCTCGCCGACCGCTTCCAGATGCCGGTGATCCTGTTGAGCGACCAGTCGATGGGGTATCGAACCATGACGATGTCGACCCCCGACCTGGCGCACGTCCGTCACGACGAGCGCGCGCACCCGGAGACGAGCCGCGACGGCTATCTCCGCTTCGAGGACACAGAATCCGGCGTTTCACCGATGCTGACGCCGGGCATGCCGGGCGCCACGTTCATCACCACCGGGCTCGAGCACGACGAATCCGGGCAGGCGAACTACACGCCGGAGAACCGGGCGCGCATGGTCGCGAAGCGGTTCCGCAAGCTGGAGACGCTGGCGCGCGAGCTGGTCGCCGAAGGAGACGGCATCCTCGACTCGGGAGACGGCGCCGAGATTGGCGTCATCGGGTGGGGATCGACTGAGGGTCCGATCCTGGAAGCGATTGCGCGGCTGCGCGCCGAGGGCGTGAAGGTCGCGCAGTACCATCCCAAGGTCCTCAACCCGGTGGCGGTCCCCGCGGTCGAAAGATTCGTCGCGCCACTGAAGAAAGTCGTCGTACTCGAGGAGAATCACACGGGTCAGTTCGCGCAGCACCTGCGCGCGCACGTGGACTTCGGGGGGCGCGAGATCGTCAACGTCAACCAGTGTTCCGGGCTGCCGTTCACGCCCGACGAAGTGTACTCCGCGTTGGCCCCGCTCGTCCTGGGCGCGGCGCGCGTGTAAGGAGAAACCAAATGGCGGAATCCGTGGCTCTCAAGGCCAAAGACTACAAGAACGACGTCGAACCCATCTGGTGTCCGGGCTGCGGTGATTACGGCGATCTCGCCGCGTTCACGCAGGCGCTGGCCGCACTCCAGTTCGAGCCGAAGGACATCTGTATCGTCTCGGGCATCGGGTGCTCGGGGCGATTCTCGCACTTCATCAAGAGCTTCGCGTATCACACGGCGCACGGGCGCGCGCTGCCGACGGCGATCGGTGTCAAGGCGGCGAACCCCAACCTCCACGTCTTCGTGGTGGGCGGCGACGGCGACGGTCTCTCGATCGGCGGCGGACACCTGCCGCACGCCGCGCGGCGCAACCCGGACCTCACGTACATGATCCTGGACAACGCGGTCTACGGGCTCACGAAGGGGCAGACGTCGCCGACGTCGCCGTTCGGGATGGTCACCGGCACGACACCCTTCGGTCTGGAGGATCCGCCGCTCGAGCCGTTGCGGATGTTCCTTTCGTACGGGATCAGTTTCGTGGCACGCGGCTTCTCGTCCGACGTCAAGGGAACCGCGCGACTCGTCCATGCGGCGGTGGACCACAGGGGATTCTCGCTGGTGCAGCTGATCTCGCCCTGCCCCACGTTCAACCAGATCATCACCTTCGACTTCATGAAGGAGCGCGTCGTCCCGATTCCGGACACGCATGATCCCACCGACCTGGACGCGGCGTTTCGCCTCGCGCTCGACAAGGAGCACTTCTACACCGGGGTTTTCTACCGCAACCCGGGGTTGGCGACGATGGAACAGAAACTGGACCACCAGCGCCGGCTCACCATGGACAAGCAGGCCCGGTCGCTGGAGACGCTGTTCGCGCAGTTCTAGACAGTCCGGTGTCTTGTTTAACGCCTTGTGGTATATGTGGATACCACGGCGGCGCCGATGCCCATCCAATCTAACCTGTCACTTGGAAAAACCGCTCATTGACGAGCGGATGCGATATGGAGTAAACTCTTCTTGTCTTCGAAATTCCGCGTCCGACGTGTGCGAGTACCCGATGCGATCGGGCACGATGGGGTGCACCTGAGACGTCTGTCTCAATTGGTAAGCGGCAAAGGCGAGCCGCAGCAGGGCAGATTCGACACGTAGACTGAACAGCAGTCTCTCTGGCGCGCGAGTTCCCACGCCACAAGTCCGGGCTTCGTACGGGCTCTTCTCACCAGCGAGACTCATGCACCGCGCTTCGCGTTCGCGCGTGTGGCAATGTCCATTGAAGAGACTATAAGGAGGAGGAGTATGAAGGCTGTGATCTTGGTTCTTCTCTCCGTTTTGATCGCTGTTCCCGCGTTTGCGGGCGCACCGGTGAACGGCACGTACAAATCCACCGACATCGGTGGTCTGATGGATCCGGGCCGTTACAGCGAGCTTTGGTTCGGCGGCAAGTTGTCCGTCAACAACACGCTCAACGAGCAGTCGTGGGACGGCTCGACCCTGGGAGCGCAGTGGCACTGGTACTGTCCGTGGATTTCGGCGGCGCCGACCCTGCTCGTCAGCACCGTGAACGGCTCCGGCAACGGCCAGAAGATCTGGAAAGTGGTGTATGTCGGCGGCTATTGCTGGCTGAACGGTCCGGGTGAGCCCTGGGATGGCGGCGATGCCGCGTACACGGCCACCATCAACACGTGGAATGCGATTGTGACCGAGACGTACGCAAGCTTCGTCGAGGTGGGAACAACTCGCAATCATACCGCCAGCGCGACCTTCGTGGGCTACAACACCAAGTGCATGAATCTGGCCGTGTCCAACATCGAGAAGCGCGGCGATACCAACGGCGGCCCGCTGCCGGCGAATTACCCCGACTTCTGGAATTGGATCGGCTGCAGCGACGTTGGGACCGCCGGACCCGGCGAGTGGGGCGACGTCGACAGCATTACGTTCACGATCAAGGGTTGCGAGACGGTCAGCACGGAATCGATATCGTGGGGCGCCGTCAAGGCGCTGTATCGCTAGCAAGCATTCAACGCAGGGCGTGAGGGTGGTTCGATCCATTCGAGCGACCGTAAGGAGGACGAAAGCATGAGGAATGTGATCTTGGTTTCCATTCTGGCGGTGGTGCTTGCGATGGGTGCGGTGTGCGCGTATGCCGGTCCGCCCGTCAACGGCATCTACAAGTCGTCGGACGGCGATTTCAACGAGGGGCGTGAGGCGTCGTCGTGGCCGGGAACGAACGGGTTCCTGTCGCCCGGCAACGTGTTGCACGCCCTGTCGTATCCCAAGCTGGGCGACGACTGGAAGATCCTGTGCCCGACCGTCCTGGACACGCTGCTGATCTTTAGCACGGTGTCGGCGGGTACGGGGCACATGAGCTATCTGCTCACCTACACCGGCGGCTACATCGAGCTCGGCGGTGGGGGTCCGTGGGCCGGCGGCGACCTGGTGTACACCGGCGTCATCGACAAGTATTACGAGACACGCTCAATGCAGTTCGTCGATGGCACCATGGTCGGCTCGGTCAGCGACCACAGTGTCGACGCCCATATCGTCGGGTATCCGGCCAGTTGCGTCGTATTCGGAATCGGCAATGGTGTGTGGCTCGGAAGCGGCGCGAATCCCGGCGGGGCGTACCCGGACTACCGCGATTCCTCGTGCGCGGCGGGTCCGACCAACGGCCACTGGGGCGAGATCCGTGACCTTACCCTGACGGTTCAGGGGTGCGAGGTCTCGACGGAGCGGGCGACCTGGGGAGCGGTCAAGGCTCTCTACCGAGACTAGAACGGCACTCGTAGCCGCCAGTAAGCGTTTTCATGGAATGGGATCCTCAGCCCCTCCGGGGGTGAGGGTCCCTTTTCATTGGCGGCGGTCAGAGCCGTCCCGCGGTTCGAAACGTCCCCACGTCCATTCGCGCGCCGTTTTCTTGTTCCCGCGATGGTTTTGCCCCAAGCTGCAGGTTGATTTTGTCCCCGCGTCGGGATACAATACCGTGCAATTGACACATTCGAGACGTCTCGCTGGCGCGAATTCCCCGGCGCAGTGAGGCGGAGACAGGGGGTGCACCGAACGCACCTGGCCGCGAATGACGCGGCGAAGGGCGAGCCGCAGTAGGTTGTGCCTGACTGGACAACGTGTCTATCTGGTCCAAGTTCCCACTGGCGTGTTTTTCCAAATTCCACCGGGCGCTTTCTCACCAGCCAGGCGACGGGCCGACGCGGTCCTATTGAGCGGTGCACAAGGGCATTTGCGCATGATCGTGCAAGGAGGAAGCGTTATGAAGTCTTTGATCTTGTTTCTCATCTGCGTCGCGATCGCGGTCCCCGCGGTGGCCGGACCGCCGGTGGATGGGACCTACAAATCGACCGACATCGGCGGGTGCATGCTGCCCGGCCGCTACAGCGAGCTGTGGTTCGGCGGCAAGCTGATGGTCAACAACACCCTCAACGAACAGTCCTGGGATGGTTCGACCCTCGGAACGGAGTGGCACTGGTACTGCCCGTGGATCTCGGTTCCACCCGTTCTGCTCGTCAACACGGTGAACGGCGCCGGCAACGGCCAGAAAGTCTGGCGCGTCACCTACACCGGTGGCTACTGCTGGCTTGACGGCGCGGCGCCGTGTGGATGGGGGGGCGGAGACGCCATCTACATGGCGAACATCACCGTCTGGGTCGCGATCGTGACCGAGACGTACCAGAACTTCGTCGAGGTTGGGACGGTTCGTAACCACAATGCCCAGGGACAGTTCACGAGCTACAGCAAGAACTGCATGGACCTCTCGATCAGCAACGTGGAGAAACGGGGCGATACCACCGGTGGGCCGCTCCCGGCGGATTACCCGGACTTCTGGAGCTGGTTTGCGTGCAACAACGTCGGCACGGCCGGACCCGGCGAGTGGGGCGACGTCGACAGCATCACCTTCACCATCCGCGGTTGCGGCGGCGTCAGCACGGCTGCCGTCACCTGGGGCGCGGTCAAGTCGCTCTACCGCGACTAGTCCAGAAACGCTTTGCCTCCGGGACACGCAACCGTTGTCCGGGCACCCGAGAGTCGTTCCTGGAGTGGTCGGGTGGAACTGGCGCCGCATCGGGCGCCGGTATGAACCAGGAGGGTAAGGGTATGAGGAATTCGAAATTGGTGCTGATAATGCTCGTCATTCTGGCGGCCACCGCGACGGCCGCGCTGGCGGGCGCTCCGTTCGACGGCGTCTACAAGTCATCGGACGGCGATTTCAACGAGGGTCGCGAGGCATCGTGGTGGATGTCGGTCTTCGGACTCGGTAGCTTCCTCAGTACCGGGAACGTCCTGCACGCAGAATCGTGGGATGGCTCCACGCTCGGGACCGACTGGAAGATTCTGTGCCCCATGGTCGTCAAGGTCACGTTGATCGCCGATATGACGTCGGGCGGCTGGGGCCAGAGGATTTACCAGCTGGACTACGCGGGCGGCTACCTCGAGTTGAGCGGCGCCGGTCCGTGGGGCAATGGCGATGCCCTGTATACCAACTTGATCGACACGTACTACGAGTTTCGAACGATTCAGTACGAAGCTGGTCTCAAAACGGGCTCAGTGAGCGACCATCTGGTGACCGCTCACTCGAACATATACAAGAAGTGCTTTACCTGGGGCATCGGCAACGGGGTCTGGCTCGGCGAGGGGGACCCCCCGCCGATCGATTACCCGGAGTTCAGGGAAAACAGGGCTTGCAGAAGGGATAAGTTCGGCCATTGGGGCGACATTCGGGACCTGACGCTCACGATCCAGGGCTGTACCGTCTCCACCGAGACGTCCAGCTGGGGCGCCGTGAAAGCGATGTATCGGTAACTAGGTTTAAAAGCCGGCATTTCGCTGACTGTACTCGTTGCGGAAGGGGATTCCCGCTCTTACGGAGCAGGAATCCCCTTTCCCTTTCGGGCGCCGCGCTGCCGATTACTCGCGATGCGGTGCAGCATGATATGATGACCTTCAGGGCCCAGTCATCACAAAGGCTCGTTGCGGCTCGCCCGTCAGATCAACGTCATCATGGTTAATCCGAGCTGGCGCACTCAGGTTCTCTTGTTGCTGCTTGCCCTTGGCCTTCGCCTCGCATTGGCGGTCGCGCTGTACTCCCGGCCTTCGTTGTTCGATCCAAGCTACGTTACCGACAATTGGGACAACATTGCCAGGAACTTCCTCCACGGCAGAGGATTCAGCTGGGTCGAGGACGGAAGCGTTCCGACGATGACCCGGGGCCCCGGTTACACTGTTTACCTCGCTGCGCTGATGCTTGTCACGCGAGATGATTTGCTGCTCATGCGGATCATTTATCTGGCGCTCGACTCGGCTATGGCGGTGGCCGTCTTGCGGATGGGTTGCCGCGTATTCAACGACCGTGCTACCGGCACAGTTGCCGGTCTTTTCTATGCCATTTATCTGTTGCCTGCATGGCACATCATGAAACTGGCCCCGGACGCGCTGTTTTCGTTCGTTCTCTTCATGGCACTGGCCGCGTTCGTTGCGATGGTCGAGTCGAAGCAGCGTGGATTCCGCTCGACCTGGTTGGCCGTCCTCGCTGGCATTCTCTTCGGATTCGCAATTCTCACCAAGCAGACGGCTGTGTTGTTGCTGCCGGTCTGGGTTGGAGTGCTCCTGTTGCAAAGGCAAAATTACCGCGCCGTGGTCCCCTCTGTGTTGGTATGGGTGGTCGCGGCGGGGATTATTGTCACTCCGTGGCTATACAGAAACTACCGGCTCGCCGGGACGATTGCGCCGACGGAGACACTCACCTGGTTCAACTATTGGTATGGCGATTTCGCAGACCGCAACATGAGCAACATGAGTGCGGAGGAATTTTCAAATGCGGCCGCGGACTATATTCGGAATCTCGGTGGGAGTGGGATCTACCTGCCGTATTCGCTGCCACCTCGAGTCGACCTGGAGAGGGAAAAGCTATTTCGAAACCTCGCGTTCCATCAGATCAAGAGTGAACCCGGTCATGTCGTGGCGAAGTCCATGCGAAACGTGCCCCGTTTCTGGTACATGATCGAAACCGGGCGGATGACGCGGCCCAGCCGGGTGATCGGTGGCCTGGTGGGGGCGCTTTTCGTGTCCGGGTCGATCTTGTCGCTATTGAGATGGAGGAGAAGCCCCGGCGCCATGCTCATGTTATCGACCGTGGTGTGCTTCAATTTGGCATACGCACCGGTCTTCTCGATCATGAGGTACATGATTCCCGTCGTCCCATATGTCGCGATGTTTGTTGGTATTGTGCTCGTGGATCTGGCCCGGAGGGCTCGAAAGCCGCAGCGGCTTGTCCTCGCCTAGAAAAGCACTCGACGCAGCGCCGCATAGGCCATCTCGCTGGCGCGGTATCTGGACGGAGAATATACCCTTATGAAGCGGCCGAAGTTGACCAGGTGTCCTTGAAACCGGCTCTTAAATTCCCGAACCCCATACTCAACATTGGGGTCACCCGCCCCGCCGAAATCAAATATCTCATAGCCACTCTTGCACCCCCAACTGACCATTTCCCACACCAGCGCGGCGTTCGCATTCACCTTGTCCCCCTCCGCGCTGCTACCGGCAAACCAGTCGAATACTCGTCCGTGGTACACCAGCGCGGCGCGGCCAGCAACCACATTGCCGTTGTGCCGCGCGAGAGTCATTCGGAGTCGACCGAGCGGCCCCAGTCGGAGCCATGCCTCCTCGAAGATCGCTTTCGCCAGGAACGGCAAGCGCGCCCGGGAGTAGACCCGCGATACCAATTGGTGAAAGACATCGATCTGCGCAGGCTCTGACAGTTCGGTAATCTCCATGCCGGTTTTCTCAGCCCGTTTCAGCATGCGGCGCTGATCTCCGGAGAATTCTTCCCAGATTGCACTGTCGCCTTGCCTCAGATCGATGAGGTAGTTCAAGTGCGGGTTGAACTTGTAGCCACTACGGATCAACGGGATGATTCGCGACGTCTGGTCGGTCATGTTCCGTATTTCGGTGAAGAGAGTTTGTGCCCTCATCGACTCGTCATACTCGTGCACCAGTGTCCCGATGTGCTTGCTAAGGTACCGCTCGGTCACGTCGTCCGCGCAGGAAATGCCGCCGAACACGATGGAACGGGATGAGAACCTGGGAAACGACGTGAGAATCTTCGTCTGCACGGCTATCAGGCATGCGACGGGTCTGCTGTCTTCCTGAAGGAAGAACACGTGTGGGACGTACTTGGAAGACCCGGCGAAGCAATCGATGAATTGCCGGGTGTGAAAGATATTGGCGGACGGGTTACCATCGGTGTAATGGTCCCAGACGTCGTGGGGAATCGAGCGAACGACTTCGATAGGCATGGCTTTGTCTGTCGTCGGGATGTTGGGAATGGCAGAGGAGTCGGATCGCCGGCCGGACCGGAACGCCTTCTGAAGCACAGATTATATAGCGAGAAACGACCGCCTACAAGCGCTCGCTGAATCGCTCGCGCCCACGATCGAGCGCAACCATCCAACGGTCGCGCGCGGGTGGGACGCCACGTAGGCGTCCCACCGCGCGTCCGTCCATGGTTCGGCGACGTGGATCGGCACCGCCGGTCTACGCGTAGTACTCCTGGCCCAGGTGGGTGATGAGGTCCTCTCCCATCACGTGCCGGAGGTTGTTCTTGAGCTTCATGAGCTGGATGAACAGGTCGTGCTCGGGATACAACCCGGGCGCGGTCTGCGGGCTCTTGAAGTAGAACGAGAGCCATTCCTGAATCCCCGCCATGCCCGAGCGCTGTGCGAAGTCGAGGAACAGCGCCAGGTCGAGGACCAGCGGCGCGGCCAGGATCGAGTCCCGGCACAGGAAGTCGACCTTGATCTGCATCGGATAGCCGAGCCACCCGAAGATATCGATGTTGTCCCAGCCTTCCTTGTTGTCGCCGCGCGGCGGGTAGTAGTTGATCGACACCTTGTGGAACATGTTCCCGTAGAGGTCCGGGTTGAGCTTCGGTTGCAGGATCGACTCCAGCACCCCGAGCTTGCTCACTTCCTTGGTCTTGAACGAAGCGGGGTCGTCGAGGACCTCGCCGTCGCGGTTGCCGAGGATGTTGGTCGAGTACCAGCCGTTGACCCCCAGGAGCCGGGCGCGGAAGCCCGGCGCCAGGATCGTCTTCATTAGCGTCTGGCCGGTCTTGAAGTCCTTGCCGCAGACGGGAACGTGCATCTCCCGCGCGAGTTCCACCATGGCGGGGAAATCAACGGTCAGGTTCGGCGCTCCGTTGGCAAAGGGCACCTGCTCCTTGAGCGCCGCGTACGCGTAGACCATGCTCGGCGAGATTTCCGGGCTGTTCGCCTTGAGACCTTCCTCGAACGCCTTCACGGACTGGTGCACGGGACTCTGCTCCAAGTAGATCTCGGTGCTGCCGCACCACACCATCACCATGCGATCCAGGTTTTTTTCTTTCTTGAAGCGGCGAATGTCTTCGCGCACCTGCTCGGCGAGGTCCGCCCAGTTCTTGCCCTTCTTGACGTTGGGGCCGTCGAGCTTCTTCACGTAGTGCGAATCGAACACCGCGGGCATCGGCTTGATGGCCTCGAGGCGATCCCGGACCTGATTGAGCAGCTTCTCCTCGAGCACTCCCGCTTTGCGGGCCGCCTCGTAGGCGTTGTCCGGGATCGGATCCCACCCGGCGAACTCGAGTTGGTCGAGCGCGGCCAGCGGGATGAACTCCTTGACGTGGGGCGAGCGGTTGTCGGTGCGCTTGCCCAGCCGAATAGTGCCCATCTGGGTGAGCGAGCCGATGGGTTTGGCCAGCCCTGCCCGCACGGCCTCCACCCCGGCGATGAAGGTGGTCGCCACCGCTCCCATGCCCGGGAGCAGGACGCCGACCTTGCCGGTCGCGGGTCGAATCGAGTGCTTTGCTTGCATGCGTTTCCTCCGTTCGTCGCCCGGTGGGCGACTGCTTTCGATTCGGGATATCATAGCGGGCGCCAAATCATAATTGAAGTTTATTTGAATTATTAATATTATAAGTTTTACTTATGGAAATCCGCTCGCTCCGATACTTTCTCGCCACCGTGCGCCTGGGCAGCGTCGGTGCCGCCGCCGCCGAACACTTCGTCACCCAGCCTGCCGTGAGCCTGCAGCTGAAGAAGCTCGAGGGCGAGCTGGGGCAGAAACTGTTGGCGAAGCGGGGCCGGCGCCTGGTTCCCACTGAGGCCGGATCCGCACTGGCCGCCCGTGCGCAGGACGTCGTGCGGGCGCTCGAGGAGCTGGAGGCGGAGCTCCACGGCATGAAGCAGCTCGAGCGCGGATTCCTCCGCGTCGGAAACACGGACGCTGCCAGCGTCTACGTGCTTCCGGAGGTCTACCGGGCCTTCCACCGCCAGTACCCGGGTGTTCGCATCGAGATTACGGTCGGAGACACCGGCCGGCTGCTCGAGGCGCTGGCTGCGCGGCGCATCGAGCTGGCGACCGCCACGCTGCCGGTCGATACGCACGGGCTGGTGGTGCGCCCGATCTATCGTGAGGAGCTCGTTCCCGTGGCGCACCCGGGCGATCCCCTCGCCATGCGTCGCGGCGTCACGCTGGCGGATCTCTCGAGCCACGGCGTCATCGCGTATCCCGCCGGAGCCGTCACCCGCCGCATGATCGACGACGTCTTCCTCCGCCACGGGCAGACGCTGCGGGCGCGCATGGAGATATCGAGCCCGGAGGCGATGAAGCGGCTCGCCCAGGCGGGACTCGGGGTCAGCATCCTGCCGCGCCCCGTCGTGGCTGCCGAGATTCGCCGCAAGGTGCTCAAGGTGATCCCGATTGCGGGCGTTCGCTTCGAGCGGGAAATCGGGATGGTGCACCGGGGCGAGGGCACGTTGTCCCCGGCGGCGCGGGTCTTTCTCCAGATGGTGGAGGCCCGTTTCCCCACCGGCCGCGCCCGGCGTTGAATTCCAGGGCTCGATCGATGAGCGCGGGTGTGGCACAATAGCGCGCTCTAAGCGGCATCGACGAGTACGCGCGGGTGGCGCCGCGGGTGGTGCCGACGGTGGGGCCGGAAATCATGACTCCATTCAAGCAGGAACTCGACGTGGCGTGCGCACTCGCGCGCGAGGCCGGAGAAG
>Ga0184629_10000524_pt1 | contig 17126 bp, 11 predicted proteins | sample PLM4_32_b1_FD_133158 | JGI IMG/M metagenome (GOLD analysis project Ga0184629, IMG submission 133158) | Groundwater sediment microbial communities from an aquifer in East River, Colorado, USA - PLM4_32_b1 | ecosystem: Environmental > Terrestrial > Soil > Riparian zone | place: USA: East River... | reverse complement strand
GACGGTCGCTGATATGTTCTATCTCGGCGAGGCGTGGCTGTTGTCGAATGACACGGAACGGGCGCTCGCCGCCTACACGGGCGCGCTCAACCCGAAGGCGGCCCCGTGGGAAGAGCGCTACCAGCTGTTCGCGTGCGTGCGCGCCGGTGAGATTCTCGGCAGCCGCGGCGACTACACGGCGGCGGCCAAGCACTACGAGCGCGCCGCGAAGTTCTGGCACAAAGAGTATCTCTACGACTGGATCCTCGAGGCGCGGAAGCGCTACTTCGAAGGGCTCGCCCAGGGCAAGGACACGCCGCGGCCGACCCTCCTCACCACCAGCCGGTGACCCGTTCGCTCAGTCCAAGCCCCTCGGGTTCACGCTCTCGCGAAGGAGACGCGCGTTTCTCCGCATCCCTTCCGGCTTGCAGCGCCGAATCGCGCTGCCTTTCGTCTTTTCCCGAAAGTCGCCGTCGGAGATGACCGCCAATTCGTCGAGCGTCATATCGACCACCGGACTCCGGTCCTCGCGGCGGAACACGATCGATTCAGTGGCCACGCGGTTGAACGGACACACGCTCTGGCAGGTGTCGCAACCGTAGACGTCGACGCCGAGCTTCGCCGCCAGCTCGGGCGCGATCTCGCCGCGTTTTTCGATGGTGAGATACGAGATGCAGCGCCGGGCGTCGAGCACGAACGGGGTGTCGAGCGCCCCGGTCGGGCAGGCGTCGATGCACTTCGTGCACTTGCCGCACAGCGTCGTGAGGGGAGAATCGGGTTGGAGGTCGAGCGTGGTGAGGAGCTCGCCCAGGAACACCCACGACCCGAATTCCGGCGAGATCGCGTGGGTGTTCTTGCCGAGCCAGGCGATCCCGGCCCGCATGGCGAGGGCGCGGTCCGACACCGGCTTGGTGTCGCAGGCCGCGAGGGTCAGCGCGCCCGGAAATCTGGCGGCCAGCCGCTGGCCCAGGTCCGCGAGCATGCGGTCCATCACGGTGTGGTAGTCCTCCCCGTGCACATAGATCGAGAATCGTCCGCGACCGTCACTCCCGTCCATGGTGCGCTGCTCGCGCTCGATCTCGTGGTAGTAGTTGAGCGCCACGCACACCGCGGAGCGCGCGCCCGGGAGCAGCGCCTGCCAATTCTCGCGCAGCGGCCGGTGTCGCTCGAGATACTTCATCTCGCCGTGCATGCCGGCGTCGAGCCAGCGGGCGAACGTGTCGTTGGAGCGGGGGTCGGGCGTAAGCGAGGCGATGCCCACGAGCGAGAACCCGACCTCGCGGGCCAGACTCTTGACGGTCGCTTCGCGCGTCGGGTTCATATTGGTCTCCGGCCGCGTGGAAGGCAGGCGGCCGCGCGTGTCACCGCCGCGGCTTCTCGCGGCGCCGGCGCCGGCGGGGCGGCTTGGGCTTTTCGTTGGCGGGTTTTGCTTTCTTCTTTTCATGCTTGCGAGCCGCGTCGCCGCCGCCGTCCTCGGCGTCGCGCAGGCGATCGTGGAAATGCCGGAGCCCGTCGTCGACCAGGAAATGAATCGACCCGCGCTCGTACCCCTTGCGCGGGATCCACCGGCCGGCCTTCTTTCCGGACAACAGCTCGATGCCTTCGTCGATCGTGCTCACCGCATAGATGTGAAAGCGGCCGCGCGCCACCGCGTCCGCCACGTCGTCGCGGAGCATCAGCTCGGGGATGTTGATCGCGGGGATCATGACGCCCTGCTTGCGGGTGAGGCCGCGCGCGCGGCACACGTCGAAGAAGCCCTCGATCTTCTCGTTGACGCCACCGATCGGCTGGACTTCGCCCTTCTGGTTCATCGATCCCGTCACCGCGATGTCCTGCCGCAGCGGCACGTACGCCAGGCTCGACAGGAGCGCGTACATCTCGGCGGACGACGCGCTGTCCCCGTCGACGAAGGAATACCCCTGCTCGAAGCACAGGCTCGCGGACACCGTGATGGGCTTGTCCTGCGCGTACATTCGGCGCAGGTATCCCTCGAGGATGAGCATGCCCTTGTTGTGGATGCGCCCGCTCATCTCGGCTTCGCGCTCGATATTGATGACACCGGCGCGCCCAACCCCGGTTTCGGCGGTGATGCGGCTGGGACGGCCAAAGGTGTGGTCGCCGAGGTCATAGACGGCGAGGCCGTTTACCTGGCCCACCTTGGCGCCGGTGGTGTCGAGGAGAATGGCACCGTCGTCGTACATCTCCTGGACCTTGTCCTCGACCAGGCTCACGCGGCGCGTGCGCTCGCGCTGCGCCAGCGCCACGTGCGCGGCGCGCACCGTCTTCGACTTCTTCTTCACCGCCCAGTGGGCAGCCTCGCGCACTACGTCGCCCACATCGCTGAAGCGCGTCGACAGGCGATTGCGGCGGCCCGCGAGGCGCACGCCTTCCTCGACCACCGCGGCGACCGCGTCCTTGTGGAACGGCGGCAGCTTCTCCTGGTCGCACAGCACGCGCAGGAATCGCGCGTACTTGTAGCGGTTCGCAGTCGTGTTCGGCATGGCGGAATCGAAGTCCGCCTTCACCTTGAAGATGGTCTTGAAGTCCTCGTCGTACTCCCAGAGCAACTGATAGCTCCACGCGTCGCCGATCAGGATCACCTTCAGGTTGAGCTCAACCGGTTCCGGCTTGATGGTGGCAATCGGCATGAGGAGCAGCGAATCGAAGCCGCGGATGGCATGGCGCTGGCTCTTGAGCGCGCGCTTCAGGGCGGGCCACACCAGCGGCTCCTCGAATACGTCGATCAGATTCATGATCAGGAAGCCGCCGTTGGCGCGCAGGAGCGATCCACCCCGGATGGAGGTGAAATCGGCCGAATGCTCGCCGTCCGGACCCGCGAGCCGTTCGACGGTTCCGAACACGTTGCCGTAGGTCGGCGAGGTCTCGATCACGACCGGCGCTTCCTTGAGTCCCTCGTTGTCCACCAGCACGTTCACCTGAAACGGCAGGAACGGCTGCGCGCGGCTATCCGCCGCGCCCTTGCTCAACGCGAACACCGGCAGGTGCGAGAGCACGTACTCGCGCAAGTCCAGGATGAAACGCGAGACCTTCTCCACCTTGAATTCGTGGACGATCTCCTTCATGGCGAAGTCGATCAGCGGCGCCAGGTGTTGTTTCTCGAGCTCGGCCGTGCGGTGATCGAGGTCGCGCTGCAGGTCGCGCGTCGCGAGCAGGAAATCGTCGAGTTTGCGCGACAGCGTCGGATAGGCCGCCTGGAGCTTGTCATAGTCACCCTGGCCAATCTTCCCCTGCACGAGCAGGCCCGGGAGCCGATCCATCGGCACCGCTTCCCCGCCCACCATCGGCACGATCTCGGGCCGGGAGAGGCTCTCGTACTCCACCTGCACCAGCGTAAACCCCTTCTCGATCACTTCCTTCTCGAGCGAGTGCAGGAGCTCTTCGCGCCGGTGGCGAGTCTCGTCGGCGATCACGGCCTGCTTGCGCTTGAACTCGTCGCTCTGCAACGCCGCCGGGATGAAATCGACGATGGTCGCCAGCAGCTCCTTCACCTTGGAACGGAAGCGGCACGCCTTCCCCGCGGGAAGCTGGATGCACACCGGATGGTCCTCGGCGCGGAAGTTATGGACGTAACAGATGTCGGTGAGATCGTTTCGGTGCAGGTCCATGGCCTCGAGCATGTACCGGATCGCCGTGAGCTTGCCGGTGCCGGTGAGGCCGGAAATGAAGATGTTGTAACCGGGACTTCGCAGCGTGAGTCCGAGACGAATTGCGTCGAGTGCGCGGTCCTGACCGATGATGTTGGGCTTCGCCTGGATTTCGCGCGTCGTCTCGAACCCGAGTCCGGCGGGGTCGCAGCGCCAGCGGAGGTCTTTCGCCGCCAGCTCGAACCGGGCCCTCGCCGATGCGGCCGTGCGCTTCGCGGCCGGCTTGCCGCCCACGCGTTTGGGCACGTTACTTCCCGGCCCTCTCGACGCCGGGCTCGCCGGCAAACACGCGGGCATTCGCAAGCGCCGCAACCACCGCAACCGTCATCACCGTCTCGAAAGCAGCAAACGGCGCGTGCGCGGCGATCGCGGCGGCAAACACCTCGCGCGATACCCCCGAGAGCGCCAGCTCGGCCGCCACGGCCACGACCGCGGCGCTCATCGACGCCGCGCTTGCGAGCGCCACACCGACCAGACGGCCCGCACGCCCGCCGATACGGGCATTCACGGAATCCATGCAGAACGAAGCGACCGCGACCCCGACCACTCCCATATTGAACACGTTGGCGCCGAGCGCGGTGACCCCGCCGTCGTGGAGCGCCAACGCCTGGGCGACAAGGACGAGAGTCATGGCGAGCAGCGCCAGCGCGGGCCCCGACAGCGCCACCAGGAACGCCGCACCCACCACGTGCACCGGCACCGCACCGAACAACGGCACGTCGATCATCTGCGCGACGAACACGATTGCCGCTCCCACGCCTGCCCGGGCCAGGGTTCGCGGCGTCGCATGCGCGCGCGCGCGCGAGGCCGCGTAGACCAGGCCGGTCGCCGAGGCGATCGCGGTGGCGGTACAAACTTGGTTGGCAAGAGTTCCGTCGGCGAGATGCATGAGAAACCCTCCGGGACTTGGGATGTGGAATCGAAACCGGGAGGGTATCACACGGCGTCGAAACGCCGCAAGCTGGCGGGGGCGGTCAACGAAGGGGCGCCTGGGCGACGGCGCCGCGGCAGGCTAGTCGAGCGCGAACAGTGTGCGCCAGTCGACGTCTTCCTTGAACGGCTTCTGGTCGGGCTTGTACAGGACGAACCGGTCCATGACCAACACGTCCATGTTGGTCCGCATGAAGCAGAGATACGCTTCGTGCGGGGTGCACACGATGGGCTCGCCACGCACATTGAACGAAGTGTTAATGATGAGCGGACAGCCCGTCCGCTCGTCGAAGCGCTTGATGAGCTGGTAGTAGCGCGGGCTCGATTTCGGATCCACGGTCTGGATGCGCGCGGAGTTGTCCACGTGCGTCACCGACGGAATCGTGCGCTTACCGTCCCGGACGTCCGCGACCAGCAGCATGTACGGACTCGGCACGTCCAGCTCGAACCATTCGCTGCATTTCTCTTCCAGCACCGACGGCGCGAAAGGCCGGAACGATTCGCGGAACTTGATCTTCAGGTTGACGACGCTCTTGTTCTCCGGGTTGCGCGCATCCGCGATGATCGAGCGGCTTCCCAGCGCGCGCGGCCCGAATTCCATCCGGCCCTGGAACCACCCGACGGTCTTCTGGTCCACCATCGCCTGCACGGTGGCGTCGATCATTCCATCCTCGGAGAGTTCATGGAAAACGATGTCGTTGCTCTTCAAGTAGTCCCGAATCTCGTCGGTGTGGTACTCGGGTCCCAGGTAGGCGTGCTCCCACTGCCATTTGCGCTCGTGGCCGAGCACGGTGTGGTAGATGTAGGTGGCCACCCCGACGGCGCCGCCGGCGTCGCCCGCCGCCGGCTGGATGAACACGTCCCGGTACGGCGTCTCCTTGATGACCCGGCCGTTGGCCACGCAGTTGAGCGCGACGCCACCGGCCATGCACAGGTTCTTGCTCCCGGTCAGCTCGTGGGCGTGGCGCACCATGCGCAACACGATCTCTTCGGTGACCACCTGGACGCTCATCGCGACGTCCTTGTGGAACTGCTCGAGCTTCGACTCGGAGTCGCGCTTGGGCTGGCCGAACAGCTTTTCGAAGCGGCGGTTCGTCATCTGCAGCCCGTAGTCGTAGGCGAAGTACTTCATGTTCATCTTGAACGAGCCGTCTTCCCCGTAGGAGATGGTCTCGCGCACCTTGTCGACGTACTTCGGCTCTCCGTAGGGCGCCAGGCCCATGACCTTGTATTCGGCGCTGTTCACCTTGAAGCCGAGGTAGTACGTGTACGCGCTGTAGAGCAGCCCCAGCGAGTGCGGGAACCGGGTCTCCTTGAGAATCGTGATGTCGTTCCCCTCGCCCTTGCAGATGGTCGACGTCGCCCATTCGCCGACGCCGTCGACGGTGACGATGGCCGCCTCCCGGTAGGGCGACACGAGGAAGCTGCTCGCCGCGTGGGAAAGGTGGTGCTCGATCATCAAAACTTCGCCGTCGTACTTCAGCTCCTTCTTGATCATCTGCGGAATCCAGAGCTTCTTCTTGAGCCACACCGGCATGGCCTTGATGAACGAGGGGAACGAACGCGGCCACGTCGCCATGTACGTATAGAGGATGCGCTCGAACTTGATGAACGGCTTGTCGTAGAAGCCGACGTAGTCGACCTGGTCGATGGTGATGCCCGCGTGCTTGAGGCAGTATTTGATCGCCTGGGCCGGGAAATCCTGGTCGTGCCGGATGCGCGTGAAGCGTTCTTCCTGCGCGGCCGCGATGATCTCGCCGTCCTTGAGCAGGCATGCCGCCGCGTCGTGGTAGAAGCACGAAATGCCGAGGATATACATGGGTGGTTCGCCGTCGTCAGAACTGCCGCCGGCAGGTCGCGACCGTATCCTTGAAGGGTTCGCGATCGTGGTAGTGAACTGCTTTGCCCGGCCGTTTGTCCAGCAGGTCGGCGCGCGACAGCTGCGTGCTTATCCAGGCGATGGCGATGACAACAAAGTAGGTGACGGTCAGCAGGATCCGGGTGTTGATCCACCCGAGAGCGTGGGCGAGCATCATCCACCCGCGCCAGATGAGCTTGAAGAACTTCATCATCGACTTCTGTCTAGCACAGGCTGCGCAAAACGGTCAAATGGTGCTTTTCCGGCGCGCATGCTCAACGTCCCCATCGCACCACCCGCACGCCCTCCGCGCCCGCGTACAACTCGTACAGCTCCGCGCCGGCCGGCGTCTCGACGACTTCGTACTTGCGTTCCATGACGGGCGCCTTGAACGGCTTCCACGAGCGGTTCGGCCGCGGCGCGGTCCCGATGGGGTCGCCCTCGGCGCTGAACACCGCCACCACCCAGTCCGCCCCGCCCGCCGTCTGCAGCACGGCGAATGCGTCCCCGTCCTCCGAGACCGCGACCAGGACGCCCGCCTGCGGGATGCGGCGTGTCATCTTCCCCTCGGCATCGAGCAGGTTGATGGTGGAGGCGTTGTCGTCCGTGCGCACGCGCGTCGTCCCGCCCCACCCGAACACGGGTCGTTCGCTCAGGTGCGACGGCCCCGCGGAGACGACTTCGAAGCTCAACTGCCGCAGCGTGTCGTAGATCCACAACCGTGGCCCGTTCGTTTGGAGCACAAACGCGTCCGCCCCGCGCGCGGTCGGCGTGCCCGCTTGCGCGAGCCGGGCGGTCTCGATCACGGTGACTCCCGTGCAGGCGCCCGTTTCGACGTCGAACGTGGCCACGCGCATCGTTGCCGGGATCGCCTTGCCGCCTTCGTTCTCGTCGACCAGCACGTAGAGCACGTCGGCGTCGAGCGCGATGTCGCGCGCCCGCACCGTGTCCGGCCGCGAACTCCCCATGAGAATGAGCGGGAACGCGCCCTCGAAGGCGCCGGTGGGCGCGAACACCTTCACGTCCTTCTTGACGCGGTCGTGGACGGCAATGTGGCGAGGGTTGGCCGCGAAGCAGGTGACGAGACGCAGAGTCTTCTTGCTCATCTCGATGCCGGAGCGTCCGAACTGCTCGGGTCCGGGGCCGAACTGCCCGCGGACGACGACGGTTTCGGTCCAGCGCGGCGTCGCGGCCCGCCCCGGCGACGTCCCGCTCACGCCCGCCGCAACAACTAGTAAGCCGATGATGAGTAACGACCTGCGGATCACTGCTGCTCCATTGCCAAGATGTAAAGATTTCCGCGAGCGGTGAATCCGCGGATGGTACGGCTTGAGGATGCTATATGTAAATGATAGACTTATGCCTCCTTCAGCGGGGCCGCGTTTCTGTTCGTTTTCCAGGAGGTCTCGCCATGAGACTCCGGCTTACCTCGCTCCTTCTCCTTGTTCTCTCCAGCGCACCCGCGTTTGCCCAGTGGACGTGGCTCTATCCGAAACCGCAGGGACACACCCTTCACGACATCGTGTTCTTGGACAACGCGACGGCAATCGCGGTTGGGGAGATTGGGACAGCGCTCGTCACCCATGACGCCGGAAATACCTGGACGGTCAAGACGAAACTACTCGGCAACGCCATGGATCTGCTGCGAGTCGATCGCGTCGACGACAACACCGCGGTCGTTGTTGGAAAGAACGGAGCCATACTGAGAACGCAAGACCAGGGCAGCACATGGACCGCGATTGCGAGCGGGACCACCGCCAATCTGGTCGACGTATCATTCGTGCCCGGCGGTTACGGAATCGCCATCTCCGCCAATGCTGCGCTTCGGTCGAGCAACGGGGGCCTCTCATGGGGTACTAAGTCCCTGCAAGGGTACTATCTGGTGGCGGTCGACATGGTTACGCCGACCCATGCATTCGCCGTTGGCGAAGGCGGCATTCTTGTGCGCACGATTGACGGAGGCGTCACTTGGACAACCGACCCCGTCTTGTTGGGGGCGCCGACAGCTATCAGTTTTCGTGATCTCCTCCACGGCGCTATCGCGTCGCGATACCAATCGCAACGCACCGTCGACGGCGGTGCGACGTGGACCCCGTTCTACATCGACCCCGATGGCCCGTATTCGGTCCATGTGAGCTACACCGCCAACGAGATTCTGTACCTCGATCCGGATCTCATGGTCGCGGCACTAAGTGTGATGTACACAGGTCCTGAGGCAAGCCCGTTCGAGACGCCGTCCGGGCGCCTTCACGTCTCCACTAACGGCGGGACGACATGGACGATTGCCGGCTGGACGTCGCGCGCGACGAACGGCCTCGCTCGCAACGCAGATGACATGGTCATCACAGTTGGAGACGATGGCCAAATCGGTCGGCTAGATGCAAATGGGACGTTCACGCAAATCGGGGGGTCGCAAGACGATTATCAGTGGGGCTACGGGAGCTCGGCGTTCTTGAGCCCGGACGTCGGCATCGTCATGAGCAGTGACGATTGGTATTTCCGCAGCGGCAGCAGCACGTTTGTACGCACGACCGATGGCGGCCAAACGTGGGCAGTGTCTCACGCCGTCAACACGGCGTCCTACGATTTTGCCTATCTGTCGGCGGACGAATTGATCGCCGTTGGTGTCGACGGCGCTGGCAACTCATCGTTCATCCGGTCGATCGATGGGGGAGCCACATGGTCACGCATCTGGACGAACGCTGCACCCGGGTTGTTTAGTTCTATCGCCTCCGGCTCGCCGACGCATGCAGTTGCTGTGGGTGCCAACGGCGGCGCGGTGACTATCGACAACGGCGTGGTGACGCTGGCTTCAAGCGGCACTTCGACCTCCTTGTATGGCGTCGCGTTCGTCACCCCATCTTCCGTTGTGGCGGTGGGTGGCGACGGAACTATCCGGCGCAGCGTGGATGGTGGACAGACATGGGGACCCGCGCCAAGCGGTACGACGGCATTGCTCTATGATGTCGACTTCGTTTCGAATGACATCGGTTTCGTCGCCGGGAAGAATGGCTTGATGCGCTCCGATGACGGCGGGCTCACTTGGATGCCGGTTTCGTCCGCGGCAATAACGGATCTGCTGGACGTGGATTTCTACGATGCCGATCACGGCATGGCTGTTGGTTCCAACGGACGCGTCTTCAAGACGGATGACGGCGGGGAGACCTGGCAAGGAGAAGACACCCCCACGGCGCGATACCTCACCCATGTGACGATGTTCACAGCCAACCACGCATACATCTCGGGCCTTGATCAGTTGCTTCTCGAATTTGGACTCAAGACCGTCCCCGCCCTCATCACGAGCTTCGACGCTACTGCGGAGCCATTTGCCGTCGGCATCCACTGGTCCGTTCGCGACGAAGCCGACCTCGCGCGCTTTATGATCCGCCGCAGCGATGGCCCCTTCGAACGGACCATCGTAGACGACCTCTCCAACAACGCTCGTTCTTTCCGCGATGAAGGCGTGACTCCGGACCGGACCTACGAGTACCAGCTTTTCGCCATCGACCACGACGGGACATCAATTCCGTCCGCCCCGGTTTCGGTGACCATTCCAAGAGCGTCGCTCGAACTCCTCCCCAACCAGCCGAACCCGTTCAACCCATCGACCACGATTCGATTCGTGATCCCGGAGCGCGCACGGGTGCGTCTCGCCGTCTACGACGTCGCCGGGCGTCACGTTGCGACGCTCGTCGACGACACGCGCGACGCAGGCGTGCATTCGGTCGAATGGAGTGGAGTGAATGCGGGGGGAAGCCGCGTAGCCAGCGGTGTCTACGTCACCCGGCTCGAAGCCGGGAAGCAAACCGCGACCCGAAAGATCGTCCTGCTGAAGTAGCCCCGGTCAGAAACCGGCGGTGACGTTCGGGTTCACGCGCACGGTGTCGAAGCCCCGATCGTCGGGTGCCAGACCATGGCGCTTGCGATACTCGGTGAGACCCCGGAACCCGACCAATTGCTGCAGCTCTTCGTCCCACAGCCGGAAGGTCAGAGACTTGAGGCTCGTGCGCAGCGTGATGCTCTTCACCCTCTGGAAGAGCGCGTTTTCCTTGTAGCACTTCTCGAGATAGTAGTTCGGAATCTTCGGGCTCAAGTGGTGGATGTGGTGATACCCGATGCTGCCGGTGATCCACTGGAGCCAGCGCGGCAGCCGGTAGAACGAACTCCCGTCCACGGCCCCGGTCGCGAAATCCCACTTCTCGTGGCGCGCCCACTGCACCCCTTCGAACTGGTGCTGCACGTAGAACAACCACACGCCGATCACGCCCGCGAGGAACATCACGGGCAGCTGGATCAGCAGGTACGCCTGCCACCCGACCGTCAGGCACATCACGGTGGCGACGGCGAATATCATCAGATTCGTCTGGTGAATGCTCCAGTGCTCCCGCCGCGTCATCTTGCGGCGCGCGAAGCGCTGCAGCACCATGAACTGGAGGATCGGGCCGATGGTGAGCATCACCCACGGGCTCCGGTGCAGCCGGTAGCGAAAGCGCCGCAGACGCGGCGACTGCATGTACTCGACGATTGTCATCGTCCAGATATCGCCGATGCCGCGATTGTCGAGGTCACCGCCCGAGGCGTGATGGACCGCGTGCTCGTGGCGCCACTGGTCGTAGGGGGTGAACGCGAGCAGAGCCGTCAGCGTGCCCGTGATCGTGTTTGCCCGGCGCGAACGGAAGAACGCACCGTGGCCGCAGTCGTGTGAAATAATGAACGAGCGGATCAGGAATCCCGATGCGATCGGGATGATCGCGAGGGTCAGCCAGTAGGAGACCTCGAGCGATCGAATCATCAGGTACCAGGTGAGGAAGTAGGGTCCGAGCGTATTGATGAGCTGCCAGGCGCTCCGGCCGTGGTGGGGCCGGCGATAATTCGCGACCGCTTTCAGCCAGGCTGGCCCCTTTGAGCCGCTGGGAGCGGGTTTCTCGACTGTGTTCATGAAGGAGTCAACTCTTTTCGTGCAGCACTGCCAAGGGGTCCTTCACCGCGTGTGAGCAACCCGTATCCTCAATATAGGCCTCACCGCCCAAACGTGTCAAAGCAATAGTCGTGCCTTCCGCCTCATGGCTCCGGGACGAGGGTGGTCGCGCGCTCCTCGCGCACCCGTATCACCGCGCTCACCACCAGATAGAGCGCCAGCAGTGTCAGCGCCAGCGCCGAGACGGCGTTGAAAAAAGCGATGTCGACGCCGTTCGCCGCTGCGAAATTGGCGATGACGAGCCGGATCAACGACCACAGCGTGATCGAGAGCACGAACAGCATCGGCAGGAGCGTGAACGCGATCCGCTGCCGCGCCTGGTGCAGCCACACGGTGATCACCAGCAGTGAAAGCGCCGCCAGCAACTGGTTGGAGGCACCGAACAGGGTCCAGAACTTGAGCCAGCTGCCCCGCTCTCCAAAAGCGAGGAAGTAGACCGGAATCGCCACCGTGATGAGCGTTCCCGCCAGCGCGCCGGCGCGGCCCCGCCAGCCGAACAGCTCCTGCAGGAGATAGCGGCCGAGACGCATGCACACGTCCAGCGTGTCGAACACGAAGGTCGAGAACGCCATCGCGCCGAAGGTGATCGCAAACGGAAGGCGATCCTCGCCGATCAATAGCGTCAGGAATTTCCCGATCCCGTTGCCGTAGATCGTCCCCGGCGCCAGCCCTTTCACGTCCTCCGGGGTCGCGATCATGATGGTGACCAGCGCGATCAGCGCCACGAACCCCTCCGCCAGCATCGCGCCGTACCCGATAGCGTGGGTGTGGGATTCCTTCTCGACCTGCTTCGACGTCGTCCCCGAGCACACCAGCCCGTGAAATCCGGAGCACGCGCCGCAGGCGATGGTCACGAACAGGAACGGAAACAACGTCCCGGTCATCCCCCCCACTTCCCAACCCTTGAACGCGGGTTGCTTCACCTCGTATCCGCCGAACAGGAGCCCGATCACGCCTACCAGAATCGCGCTGTAGAGCACGAACCCCCCCAGGTATCCGCGCGGCTGGAGGAGCGACCACACCGGCACGACCGACGCCACGCAGCAGTACCCGAGTATCAGCAGCCCCCACGTCCGGTGGTCGAGAACGAACGCGTGGGACGCGTAGGTGCCGAGCCAGGCCACGCCGAACGTCGCCGGGACGAAGAGGATCGTGACCAGCCACAGCGGCGGTTTCAGGAAGCGCTGCACCAGGCCGAGGAGCACGGCGAGGGCCAGGTACATGACACTCGCCGCGGCCACCGCGCCGCCGGGATTGAACGACACCCCACCCTGCTGCAACTCCTCCGTGCCGACCACGAACGACGCCGCCGTGATGTCTGCGAAAGCCACAATCACATAGATGAGCGCGATCCAGATGAAAATCATGAGCGCACGGCCGGCGCGTGAGCCCAGGTGCTCGCGCGCGATCTCCGCGATCGATCGCCCGCCGTGGCGCACGCTGGCGATCAGGGTGGAAAAGTCGTGCACGGCCCCGATCAGCACCACGCCGAGGCTGATCCATATCAAACACGGCAGCCATCCGAACGACTGGCAGGCGAGAATCGGCCCCGCGATCGGGCCCGCCGCCGCGATCGCCGAGAAATGCTGGGCGAAGAGATAGAACGGCCGCGTGGGAACGAAGTCGACGTTGTCGGCGCGGCGGTACGCCGGCGTGGAGCGCGCGTCGTCGAGGGTAAAGCGCCGCGCCACCCAGCCACCGTAGAGACGGTACGCCGAGACCAGCAGCACGATGAACGCGAGCGCGAGAACGGTGAGCGACATCGTGCGTGGGTTCTACCCGTTTCGGCGTCCCGCTCCCAGGCGGAACCCCGCCGCGCTCGCGGCGACCAGGCCCACGAAGATCATGAGCAGACCGGCGACCGTGCGCACGTTCGACTCCGCCGCTAGCCGCGCGAGCTCGCCCGGACCGGCGTTGTGCGGGATCACGAACAACCCCACCCCGGCCAGCAGGAAGCCAATCGCCACCGCGCGCTGCACGGGCGACGAGGTCAGGGGCCGGCCCGCCGCGCGCCCGATCGCGCTGTGGTTATAGCCAAACGAGAAATACACCGACATCCCCAGCACCAGCCACCCGATGAAGCGCCACCACGACGCCGGCGGCAGATGGATCATCAGAAACACGCACGAAACCACGCCGAGCGACGGAAACAACCACGGGCCCATCGGCACGCGGAACGGGCGCTCCCGCTCCGGCTCCTGCAGTCGGAGCACGGTGACACCAACGCACACGAGTACGAACGCGAACAACGTCCCGATGTTCGTCAACTCGACAACCTCGTTGATGTTCGCCACCGCGGAGAGCACCCCGACGACGACGCCGGTGACGATGGTGGTTACGTGCGGGGTCCGATACTTGGAATGGACGCTGGCGGCCCACTTGGGCAGCAAACCGTCGCGCGCCATCGAGAAGAAGATGCGCGGCTGGCCGAGCTGGAACACGATCAGCACCGAGGTGGTCGCGAACACGGCGCCGAGGGCAATGACCAGCGTCGGCCACACCATCCCGCGGGCGGAGAACGCCGTGGCGAGCGGCTCTGCCGTGCCGAGCTGCTGCCACGGCAGCATGCCGGTCAGCACGACCGCCACCGCCATGTAGATGACCGTGCACACCACCAGGCTCGAGATGATCGCGATCGGCATGTCGCGCTTCGGATTCTTGGACTCTTCGGCCGCGGTGGACACGGCATCGAACCCGATGTACGCGAAGAAAATGATCGCGGCCGCGGAGAACACCCCGGCCGACCCGTTGGGGGCGAAGGGATGCCAGTTCTCCGGGTCGACAAAGAACGCGCCGAAGACCACGAAGAAGGCGATGATGGCGAGCTTGAGCACCACCATCGTCGTGTTGAACCACGCGCTCTCGCGGATACCGACCACCAGGATCCAGGTGATGACGGCCACAATCGCGACCGCGGGCAGATTGAACACGATGGGCACGTCGAAGAGACGCGGCGCGTGCCCGAAGGCCTGCCCCGCGCGCAGCGTCGCCTGGCCCAGCGCCTCCAGCGCCTCCGGGCCGCCGGCCATTGCGGCCTTCACCTGCGTGGCAGCCTGCGCGGCGCTGCGATAGTCAATCCCGAGCCAGTCGGGCATGTGGAGACCGACCACGCGCAGCAATTCCTGGAAGTATCCCGACCACGAGATCGCGACCGCGACGTTTCCCACCGCGTATTCGATGATCAGGTCCCAGCCGATGATCCACGCGATGAATTCGCCGAGGGTAGCGTAGGCGTAGGTATAGGCCGAGCCGGCGATCGGCACCATCGAGGCAAACTCGGCGTAACAGAGCGCGGCGAAGCCGCAGGTGATCGCGGTGAGGACGAACGAGAGAATCAGCGCCGGCCCGGCGCCGCTGTGAGACGCTCCCCCGGCGGCCGCGGTGCCGACGGTGGAGAAGATTCCGGCGCCGATGATGGCGCCGATGCCGAGCAGCGTGAGCTGCACGGGCCCGAGCGTGCGCTTGAGTGAATCGTGGCCGTCGGCCGTCGCCAGGATGTGCGCGATGTTCTTGGTACGGAGGATGTCCTTGAGCAACAATAGACCTCCCGGGATTGGCAGGGAGTGTCATCCCTTGCGGACGCGCGTGGCAAGCCCTAATCGGCCGACGAGCGAATCAGGCGCGACGCGATGACCACCGTTGAGCTATGGCCGCTGCTGTTCGTTGAAGTGGATGGTATTGTCGGCCCCTCTCGCGAACACCCAGAGGAGGTCAAGCATGGCCGTCGCGGACGGACTCGTGTCGGTCGTGAAGCCGGGAACTTCTTCCCAACCCAGCCACGTCAGCGGCGGGTACTGAATCCGAATGTCGTTACCCGAACCGGTTCGCACCGGAAGCGAGTTCATGAAGACCTTCCCGTCGGTGCGCGTGGCAAACAGACAGATATTCTGAATGAAGTTTACATCCGGCAGGATTACGGCGGACAGTGCAACGTTCGTCGTCATGTCCCCCGGAACCATTTCCCACCCCGACCAGCCGGCGACCGGGTTCATCCCGTTCATATACACCTGATGGTCATCAATTCCTTTCGCGAACAGGTAGATTCCAGTGCTGGAGGTGGTCCAGATCGACGCGGCGGCGGGCGCGACGTCCGTCGTACCCACCAGATCTCCCGTCGGCACGGGCGCCCACCCGGACCACCCGGCGAATGTCGGCTCCGGAGCCCACGACGTCACCGTGAGGACGTTGGTCCAAATCGAATCGTTCAGCCCCCGGACAAAGAGATGGACGCCGTCCCCACCCACCACGGCACTCGGGGCGGAATTCGTCAGGCCCCCGCCGCCGACTTCCTTCGCGTCGGCCGTGCGAATGCGTCCTTTGATGTCCTTGTAGAACAGCATATGCCCGCGCGCCTTCTGGCCGGCGGGCCCATGCATGCGGACCGCTGCCACGCTCGCGTCGACGGAGTGACTTCCCAAGAGCAGGTCGCTCGCGGTCTTTGCCGGCTCGGTAACTGCAAGCCATTCGCCCCACCCGCCATCCTCCACTCGATAATCCCCGTACTCCATCATGTAGATTCGACGGTCGTCGATGCCTTTTGAGAACACCAGGACTTGACCTAATGACGGGACAACGGCGCAGACGGGGACGTCGGTCGTCCCTTCGTGTGGCAGCGCTTTCCACCCCTTCCATGTCTTCGTCTGGGCCCGCGATTCGGCGGGCAGGAGGTAGGTCGACACGCACCCGGCAAGGGCGATGAACAGAACGAACTGGCGAGTGAAAACGGTTTTCATGGGGCGACCTCCAAGTGGGAGGAATGATCCGTGACATGCACACTCGGCGGGCTCGGGAGTTCGGGGCAAGGGTGCGCTGGATGAGATTCTCCCCGCTCGCGTGCCGGGGATTGTCGCACATCGCCTTGGCGGGCTGCCAGCGCGATCGTAGTGGCCGGTGAACAACGAACGGCGTGGTTCGCAACAACCGGTGGTGAGGAGCACTGCCTACGGCAGGAACCGCTCCGGGTGCTTGAGCTTCTCGGGAAGGTACTCGTCGATCACGTAGTTCAAGCCGTGCTTGGCGAGCGCCTGCTGCTCGGCGCGGACTCCCATCCCGACCAGCTGATTGATGGCGTCCTGCCAGGCCTTGTGGTGGAGGAAGAAAGGATCGGTCTTGAGCGCGTCTTTCGCGCGCTTGATGTCGACGTCCTTCAGCGGGTGGGTGGGCAGCTTGTACTGCACGATGTCCTGCGGCGTGATGCCGAGAAAGCGCGCCTGCGGCACGCAGAAGAACTCGTTCAAGTGCGCCGCGTTGCCGCTTCCCACCTTGAGGGTGCGGTAGATATTACTGATCCCGTAGGGGTCGCCGTCGACGAACACATACACCGGCAGCTTCTTCTCATCCGAGAGCCGGCGAATGAAGCGCCGGCACGCGCGCGTCGGCACGCCCCCCATCGATACCAGGATGCAGTTGGCCGACTTCCAGTAGTTGTGTTTCACGAGGCGCTGGAACATGCCGGCGGTTTCGATCACCAGGATGAACTTCGCGTCGGTCTCGAACTCGAGATCCTCGACCGATATCGGAATCGAGTACGCGCCGCTACCGAACTTGGTGCAGTCGATGCGCAGCGGCTTGCCCGTGTCGCGGTCCTTGTCGACGATGATGAGCTTGCCCGCAATCTCGCCGCCCTTTTCTTCGGGAATAAACCCGAGCTGCTCGCGGTTCAATCCGAACAGCGCCTCGACGTCGTCCATGACGGTGTCGCTCTCGGGCTGCTCGT
>Ga0184629_10000522_pt1 | contig 17162 bp, 16 predicted proteins | sample PLM4_32_b1_FD_133158 | JGI IMG/M metagenome (GOLD analysis project Ga0184629, IMG submission 133158) | Groundwater sediment microbial communities from an aquifer in East River, Colorado, USA - PLM4_32_b1 | ecosystem: Environmental > Terrestrial > Soil > Riparian zone | place: USA: East River... | reverse complement strand
CTAACTAGCGGCCTTAACCCGACGGCGGGCGCCGTCGGCTCGAGGCAAAACCCGCGGTTGTGCCTGCCCGCCGCAGGTTACGCCGGGCGTTATGCGTACTGACTCGGGACCTTGCCCCTGCCGGGAGCCGCGGATAGACTCCACACTATGAGCACCCCTACCCTAGAAGAAATCCTGAAGTTGAGCGTGTCAGAGCGAATCCAACTAGTTGAGGACATTTGGGATAGCATCGTGTCCTCACCCGAGAGCCTACCCCTGACCGACGCCCAGAAGGCGGAGCTCGGCCGACGTCTAGCGGACTACCGCGCCAATCCGAGCGCGGGGCGGACGTGGGAGGAAGTCCGGGAGTCGTTGGAAGATGACAAGTGACGGTAAGGCTTCGTCCTGGGGCGGAGGACGACGTCCGCCAGATCTGCGGATGGTATCGAGAGCAACACGCGGATCTGGTCCCCGAGTTTCGCAGGGCGCTTGATGCCACCCTCGCGCGAATCGCGCGCGACCCCGCGGTTTACCCGACGGTGTTCGGTCCGATCCGCCGCGCGCTACTTCGTCGGTTTCCCTATTGCGTCTTCTACATTCTTGAGCCGCATGAGGTTGTCGTCATCGGTGTGTTTCACGGTCGACGGGACCCTACCACCTGGCAATCGCGGCACGACGCATAACAACGCGCTCCAGCCGCCCAGCGGCGCCATGACCACCCGTGCCAGAAACGGAGGCCGCGCGTTGGCGCCGCCGTCGGCTGAGCGCGGGCGTTGGGCGGCCATGAGTGCGAGATGAGGCTCACGGATGGCTCAGAACGCCCTGTGCCCAACGGCGCGCGGGAGCCTAGGGTCAGGCATGAAGCGCTGGCATTGCTTCGTTGCCCTTGTTGGCGGTATTGGGCTCCTACCCTGGGCGTGCAACGCGTGCGCGAGGGGTTGAAGGCCCCTCTCAACGGCCGCGCGAAGCATGATCCCAACTGGCGCGTGAACGACGCAAGTCCTCGTGGTACCGACAGCGACCGTACCTTCTCTTAGTTTGGTTGGCGTACATCGAGAGGGGATAGAGGCCATGCCCGCAACCTCAAAGAGCCATGTACTCGCCCGTTCGACCGCGGTCGATCGGAGGCGATTCCTCACCGCGCTCGCAGCGGCCGCCATGGGCGCGCCGAGTCTCGCGGGATGCTTGGCACGATCCATTACCCGGCCAACCCGGCGCTGGAACGCCGTCCAGGCCTGGATCGATGGATATGTCAGGGCCGGCAAGTTAGCGGGCGCGGCGGTCGGGGTGTCCTACTTCGACGGCCCGCCTGCGTATCTGAGCGCCGGCATGATCGCGCTCGATTCCACGCAGCGCTTCGACGAGAACAGCATCTGTCGCATCTACTCCATGACCAAGCCGGTCACGGGCATGGCGGCGATGTGTCTGGTGGAGGAGGGCCGCATCCGCCTCGACCAGCCGGTGGCCGAAGTGCTGCCGGAGCTCGCTTCACTCCGCGTGGCCATCGATCTCGAGACGGGCCTGGAATCACGCCCGGCCGTTAACACGATGACCATGCGGCATCTCTTGACCCACACCAACGGCTTCGCCTACTGGTCGCCGGCCTTCTCGGGCGTGCTCCCCTCGGCTTATCGCGAGCACGGGATCACACCGGGCAACTATGACCCCGTCGAGTTCAACCGGCCCGGCCACGGCCCGCAAGCAAAGGGTCTAGCCGATATGGTGAAGCGCCTGGCCGCGCTGCCGCTCGCCTTCGAGCCGGGGACAGCGTGGGCGTACTCGCTCGGCCTGGATGTGATGGGGCTTGTGATCGAACGCGTCACCGGAAAGGGCCTCGACGTCTTCCTTCACGATCGTTTGTTCGTGCCGCTGTGCATGGATTCGACCGGATTCCAGGTGGCGCCGAGAGACGTCGGGCGGCTGACGACCAACTACACGATCACGCCGGAGGGGCTCAAACCGAAGGACGTGCCCGCGACCAGCACGTGGCGAGTTCCCTCCCCGCTGCTCGCCGGGGGTGCCGGCCTACTCTCCACCGTGAGGGACTTCACACGGTTCGGAGCGATGCTGCTGGGTGAGGGCCAACTCGACGGCAAGCGGGTGATGAAGCCGGAGACCGTCCGTCTCGCCCGCTCGAACCTGCTGCCTCCGGGTGTGGCCGCCCGTGCGCGTGATGGTGGACAGAGCGGATTCGCGGCCGGCGCGCAACTCGTCGTTCCCGACGCGCCCAGCCCGCTCGGCCCTGGAGGCACGCTGTCCCACGGAGGAGCGTCGGGAACGCTTTGGCTCGTCGACCCCGCACGGCGTGGCAACTTCGTCTTCATGAGCCAGCACTATCCCCCACAGACCTACCCCAACCTCCTGGGAGAGGCGACCGCCGCCATCGGAGCGGACCTCGAGCAGCATGGCTGACGAACGACAGTTGTGCGAGCGGTGGCACATACCTTGTCCACGTTGAGTACTGTCAGTTCACCACGGGCACCGTGGCCGGTCTCCCGTTTCTTGAGGGTTGTGTGGCATCCAACGCGCTCGCCATAGAGCTCGTGCCATGAGCGCGAACTATGAATAGTGGTGATCTGTGGCCGCGGTGCCGCCCAACAACGGCGTGCAGCGGACCGGAACCGCGCCTTTCTAGTCGGCAGCTACGTCGTGGCCACCGTTGCGCGGTCCCGGCCGCTGACGCCGAGCGTTGCCATCAAGAGCAACAGCTTGTCGAGGGTGGCGGACGGGGGTAGGATAACGGCATGAGCAGTCCAGCCATCGATATCGAGAAGTTGTCACCGGAGGAACGTCTCCGCCTGATCGAGGCCCTGTGGGAGAGCCTTCGGAAGAGCCCTGGTGCCCTCCCGTTGACACCCGCACAGCGCGAGGAACTCGACCGCCGTCTTGACGAGATTGACCGGGGGGACACCGAGACGATTCCCTGGGACGAGGTCAAGCAGCGGCTGCGTGATCGCCCCAAGTGAGACGAGCCGGCTTTCGCCCGGCCGCGTACGCCGACGTCGACGCCGCACGTGAGTGGTACGAAGGCCAGCGCCCCGGTCTGGGTGAGGAGTTCTGCGCCGCCGTTGATGCCGCGGTGGCGTCCATCCTGGCATTCCCGGAGGCCCACCCAGTCAGCACATTGGCGTGCGCAGATTTGCCGCCCGCCTGGCCGGGGTCTGTTGCGTGGCGTTGGGCGGCATATCGCGGCCCAGAGCTTTCTTGGGATAAGGAGGAGATCATGACGAAAGCACCCAAACAAGCCGTCGTTAGGGTCCACCCCGCTCGGTCCGTCGTGCCCGCCGCGAAGGCCTCCAAGTCCACGAAGGCGTCCGCCAGGAAGCCGACCCTCCTCGCAGGCGGCAACCCTCAGATCGCGAAGGGCGACGGCGATGCCCCCGTGCAGGCCTACATCGCGGCGATGCCGGGCTGGAAACGCGACCTCGGGCGCCGCCTCGACGCGCTCATCGTGCGCACCGTGCCCAACGTGCGCAAGAGCGTGAGGTGGAACTCCCCCTTCTATGGCATCGAGGGGCAGGGCTGGTTCCTGGGACTCCACGTTTTCACCCACCACGTCAAGGTGGCCTTCTTCCGAGGCACGTCGCTGCGTCCTGTCCCCCCCGGCGAGTCCAAGAGCAAGGAAACGCGCTACCTCGACATCCACGAGGACGACAAGCTCGACGAGAAACAGCTGGCGACCTGGATCAAGCAGGCGGCCTCCATCCCCGGCTGGGACGGCGGATCCCCGCGCCTCTACGGCGGAGTCCAGCTCTAAAGGGCAAGGCGTAGCGCGGCGCGGCCTAGACGTCCATGAGAAAAACGCTTGGCTGTTGCGAAGTCACCTGGAGTAGAAGCTGCCCAACAAAGCGCTGCGGCGGACGCGCCGCGGACGGCGCGCCGCTGAGCGCCGTCGTTAGACCGACGCAGGACAATCGGAGCCTTCTGACCATGTCGAACTCCACCTCGCGAAGCGAGCTCTGGCTGCTGCTCGTGGCTGGCTTCACCGCGTGTCTGGCCTATCCTCTCGGTGTATTCGCTCCATTGCCAATTGCAGTGCGCACGCTCCTCCTGACATTCTTCGGCCCGCTACTTGGCCTGGGGAGCTTCGGGCTGTTCCGCGTGCTCAGCCTGAAACGGAACTCGGTGTGCGGTGGTCTTGGTGCCGCCTCCAATGCGATTGCGGGCGCCCTTTTTACGGCGATGATGCTCGTGCAGTTGGCCGCCGGGTATCGGGGCGAGGATGCGTACGCCCAGGCCGCGTGGCTCGGACTCGACGTCGCCTGGGATATCTACATCGGTGTGGGGACGCTCCTGTTTGCCGCCGCGGCGTACTCGCACGAGTGGTTTGGCAAGATCATCGGCATTAGCGGAGTCACCATTGCCGTCTTGCTCTGGTTTCTGAACTTGTGGACGTTTCCCACGCCGCCGGCAAACGCCGGGCTCTTCGATGCGGGCCCGTTGGTTGGCAGCTGGTATCTTGTGGTTACCATTGCCGCGTCGCGGGGCGTTCGGCGGCTCGCTGCGTGAGAGCGATCCCTGCAAGGCACTCGCCCCGACCCCTGACTCGAGAGGAGCTCCTACTTGCCGATCCCAGCGACGCGGGCTGAGGTGACAGATCTGGTTACCTCCAGCTTCGAGAGGCTGCGTATCGAACTGGAGAACGGCGGCCCGGAATTGGCGGAGCTGCGGTGCGTTGACGATTGGAGTGTAAGGGACTTGCTTGCGGTTCGTGCCTGGTGGACTGAGAGCGTAGTCATGTGGGTCCAGGCTGGCCGGCGCGGTGAGTGCCCGACGACTCCGGCAAAGGCATATGGCTGGAACGAGACTCCGCGCCTCAACGCGGACATCGTGCGAAGAGCACGAGATCAGTCCTATCGGTTGATTCGAGCCCGGCTGGAACGAGGTGCGGCGCGCGTGCTCTCGACGATCGATGGACTGGACGACGCCGAACTGCTTCAGGTCGGGGTGTTTTCATGGACCGGCAAGTGGCCGGTTTCACGTTGGATTTCCGTGAACACGGCGCGTCAGTACACGACCGCGCGAACGTTCATACGGCGGGCAGTTCGCCGGAACGGCGTCGCCCGCCCCGCCGGTCATGGCCGGCGTACGGAGAGATCGTGACGGTGTCGTCGATCAACAGGTCCTCGAACCAGGTACTTTGGCGGTCCGTTCAACCTGATCGGAGGGTCGAACCCATGTCCCGCAAGACCGCGCACGATTTCAATCAGGATCTGCTCGTCCTGTTCGACGCCTACGTCCACGGCGCCATCGACCGCCGCACCTTCCTCGACAAGGCTGCCAAGTTCGCCGTCGGTGGAGTCACGGCGATGATGCTGCTCGATCACCTGAGCCCGAACTTCGCGGCGGCGCAGGTGGTCAGCGCGGAGGACAAACGGATCGAGGCGAAGCCTCTCGAGTACGACTCGCCCAAGGGGTACGGCAAGGCCTGCGGGTACTTCGTTCAGCCGGCGGCGGCGAAGGGGAAGCTTCCGGGCGTCCTCGTGATCCACGAGAACCGCGGCCTCAACCCGCATATCGAGGACGTCGCACGGCGCCTTGCCGTCGACGGCTTCGTCGCCTTCGCTCCTGACGCCCTCTTTACTCTGGGCGGCTACCCCGGCGACGAGGACAAGGCGCGCGAGCTGTTCCCGAAGCTCGATCAGGCCCGGACCCGTGAGGACTTCCTCGCCGCCGCAGCGTTCCTGAAGGCGCGGCCGGAGTGCACGGGCAGGATCGGTGCGGTGGGCTTCTGCTACGGGGGAGGCATGGTGAACTACCTGGCCACGCGCCTGGGCGGCGATCTCTCCGCCGCCGTCTGCTTCTACGGCTCCGCCCCGGACAGCGAGGACGTACCGAAGATCAAAGCACCGCTGCTGGTGCAGTCGGCGGAGAAGGACGAGCGCATCAATGCCGGCTGGCCGGAGTTCGAGCGGGCGCTCAAGGCAGCGAACGTCAGGTACGAGCGCTTCCTGTATCCGGGCACTCAGCACGGCTTCAACAACGACACGACGCCGCGGTACGACGCGGATGCGGCCAAGCTCGCCTGGGGGAGGACGCTCGCGTTCTTCGAGAAGCACCTGCGCTAGCCCCGCCTGACGCCAGTACGGGTTGGCGGAGTGGGCCCGTTCCAGGAGTAGAATCAGGGTCATCGCCGCGTCCGCGGCGCGACACGATGGCGGCCAGCCGGCCCGCCCAGGGGGTTCCGATGCCGTATGTCGATGGGTACGCATTTCCCGTGCCGACGAAGAACACGCAGGCGTATCGCCGGCTCGCGCAGAAGGCGGGGAAGATCTTCCGCGAGCACGGGGCGCTGGAGTACCGCGAGTGCATGGGCGATGATCTCAACGTGAAGTTCGGAGTGCGGTTTCCCCGCGCGGTCAGGGTCAAACGCGGCGAGACCGTCTGGTTCTCGTGGATCGTGTTCAAGTCGCGCGCGCATCGAGATCGGGTCAACGCCAAGGTGATGAAGGACCCGCGCCTCGCCGCGATGGTCGACCCGAAGGGGATGCCGTTCGACTTTCGGCGGATGGTCTATGGCGGGTTCAAGCTCGTTGTCGATCTCTAGAGGCGGCGCCGGGCTCGCGTCCGCGCCTGGTCAGAGGTGTGCGCACGGGCGGCGTTGCTGCCGCGGCGGCGAGGTGTGCGCTTGCAGGTAGGTCCGCCGCGGTTGATCGGACTGCCGTACGACGCGAGCTCATCCTACCTGCGCGGCGCGGCGGCGGCCCCGCCGCTGATCCGGATGGCGCTGTTCTCTTCGGCCGGGAACCCCTGGACGGAGCGGCTCCGGGACCTCTCGTCGCCAGACGGGCTGACGGACGCCGGGGACGTCCCCCTCTCGCAGACGGACGCGGCGCGCGCGGAGATCGAGGAGTCGATCGACGCGATCTTCGTCGCCGGCGGCCGACCGCTCGCTCTCGGTGGGGATCACTCGGTCACCTACCCGATCGTGCGCGTGGTCGGTAGGCGGCACCGGCCGCTGACGATCGTCCACGTCGACGCCCACCCGGACCTCTACGAGACGTTCGGGGGGGATCGGTTCTCGCATGCCTCTCCCTTGGCGCGGATCATGGAGGAGGGGTTGGCGACGCGCCTGCTCCAGATCGGGATCCGCGCGCGGAACGCCCACCAGCAGCGGCAGGCGGAGCGCTTCGGCGTAGAGACGATCGACATGCAAGCGTGGGTGGCAGGGGTCCGACCCTCCGTGGACGGCCAGGTCTATCTCTCCGTCGACCTGGATGCCCTGGATCCGGCGTACGCGCCCGGGGTTTCGCATCGCGAGCCCGGGGGCCTCTCGGTGCGTGACGTGGTCGGGATCGTCCAGGACCTCGGAGGAACGCTCGTGGGTGCGGACGTAGTCGAGTTCAATCCAGTTCAGGACGTGGCGGGGCTGACCGCAATCGTCGCCGCGAAGCTCGTGAAGGAGATCGCCGGCCGGATGCTCGCGGACGGTCGTCCGCCCGGGTCCGGGTAGCCCGGCAGTGGAGGCAGCATGCGGCAGGCGGCGGCAGGGATGGTGTGGATGGTGCTCGGGGTCGCGGGCTCCGGTGCTCCCGCGGCGCCGGAGGCTCCCCGCACAGCGGTGTCGCTGCCGCCAGACCTGGACCGCGTACTGCGCGACTACGAGCGCGCCTGGCGGGCCCGCGATGCGCGCGCGCTCGCCGACCTGTTCACGGCGGACGGGTACGTCCTCGCGGACGGCCGCCCGCTCGCGCAGGGGCGCAGCGAGATCCGGGCGGCCTACGCACGCTCCGGCGGGCCGCTCTGGCTGCGGGCGGTGAAGTTCGCGGCGGAGGGTCGGACCGGATACATCATCGGGGTCTACGGGCACGAGACGGGAGCGCCGGAGCAGGGGAAGTTCGTCCTGGCGCTCGAGCGTGGCACCGCAGGCCGCTGGTTGATTGCGGCCGACATCGACAACGGGGTGGTCCCCAGGCGGTCACCCTGACCCCGGTCGGCCTGGATGGGGGGCGCGAACCCCGCCGGCCGTGGGATTGCGGGCGATTTCCACGAAATCTCTTGCCGGACCGACGGATCGAGGCGAGAATACCGGCTCGGGGCAGTCGCTTGCAGCGGGGGAGGGCTTGATCGATCCGATGACGATCGTCGCCGATTTCACCACGGTGGCCGGGGCCTGGGTTCACTACCTCGCCAGCGGCCCGCCGCGAGCCAAGCCGGTCGTGCTCCTGCACGGACAGGGTTTTTCCGCCGAGACCTGGCGCCAGATTGGCACGCTGGACATCCTGGTGCGCGCGGGGTTTCGCGCGGTGGCCGTCGATCTCCCCGGCTTCGGGCGATCGGCGGCGTCCCCGGCTTCCCCCTCGGCGTGGGTCGCCGAGATGCTGCGCCGGCTGGGGATCGAGAGGCCCATTCTCATCACGCCTTCAACCAGTGGCCGGTTCGCGTTACCCTTCCTCGCCGAGCACCCCACCGAGGTCGCAGGGGTGGTGGCGGTGGCCCCCGTGGGCATCGCCGCGCATGCCGACCGCCTGCGGAAGATGACGGCGCCGCTGCTGGCGGTCTGGGGGGAGGAGGATCGCACCCTGCCGCGCGCGGAGGGGGAGCGCCTCGTGGCGGCCGTGCCGAACGGACGCCTGAGCCTCATCGAGGGGGGCGGCCACGCCCCCTACATGAACGCTCCGGGCACCTTCCACGCCGAGTTGCTGGCGTTCCTGGAGGACTGCCGCGGCCGGCGGCGGGCGCCGGTGGCGGCGGCCGCGACCCCCGCACGACGCCAGCCTGCGAAGCGGAAGGCAAGGGCGGCCGTACCGGCGCGGGGAAAGATCCCGAGCAAGGCGAAGCGGAAGGGAGCGGCAAAGGGAGTGGCGAAGGAATCCGGAACGGGGAAGCGCACCGGGAAGGGAAAGGGGAAGTCTCGATGAGCGGTACGGTGGGGATCAAGGTCGGGACGATCTGCTGGACGGATCTGACCGTGCAGGACGCCGAGCGCCTGCGCGACTTCTACGCGGGTGTCGTCGGGTGGGACTGGAGCCCGGTCGAGATGGGGGGATACAGCGACTTCAACATGCAGGTTCCCGGGTCCGAGGAGAGCGCCGCGGGTGTCTGCCACGCGCGCGGCGTGAACGCCGACCTGCCGCCGCAGTGGCTGGTCTATCTCACCGTGGAGGATGTCGATGCCTCGGCGCGGAGGTGCGTCGAGATGGGGGGTGAGGTGATCGCCGGGCCGCGCGAAGTGGGCGGCGGCCGCTTCTGCGTCATCCGGGACCCGGCGGGCGCGGTGTGCGCCCTGTACGGCCCTGCCCGCTAGCGGTTTCTACCCGCCGCTCCCCAGCTCGAAGAGGTCGAGGATCCGATCGCGCGGGAGCGCGTCGGCCGCCAGCGCCTCCTGGCGCTCGCGCACCGCGGCGTCGTAGGTGGGCGGCGGCTCCGGATCGCGGAACAGCACCCCGGTCCACAGCGTCCCGCCGTACTCCTGGGCTCGCGCCATCGCGCGCAGGCGGTCCGAGGGGTCGTGCCCCGCGGCCTCGAGCGGCTGCATGCGCGCCTTGTGATCCTTGAGTTGCCGATCCGGCTCACCGAAGGTGACGCAGGGGGACTCCACGTTGATGAAGGCGAACCCCGGATACCGGATCCCCGCCTCGATCAGCTGAGCGAGCCCCGCCATGTCGGCAGGCGTCCCCTGGGCGACGAAGCCGGTGCCGAACGCGAGCATCATCAGGAGCGGATTGATCGGACGCTCCAGGCTCCCGTACGAGGAGGTCGCGGTGCGCAGCCCCTGCGGAGAGGTGGGGGAGAGCTGCCCCTTCGTGAGGCCGTAGATCTGATTGTCCATCACGAGGTAGGTCAGGTCCGGGTTCCGCCGTGCCGTATGGGCCAGATGCCCGCCGCCGATCGAGAAGCCGTCGCCATCCCCGCCGGCCACGAGCACGAGCAGCTCCGGGTTCGCCATCTTGATGCCAAGCGCGATCGGCAGCGCTCTCCCGTGCACGCTGTTGAAGCCGTAGGCCGTGGTGTATCCGGGGATGCGGCTCGAGCAGCCGATCCCGGAGACGAAGGCGATCTCGTGGGGTGGTCGCCCGATCGCCGCGAGCGCGCGCGCCAGCGCCTGCACCACCCCGTAGTCCCCGCATCCGGGGCACCAGATCGGCTTTCGATCGCTGCGGAACTGCCTGGCCTGGGTGGTCGCGGAGGTGTGGGGTGTCGGGCTCATGTCGGGCTCACTCCTGCGGCTGCAGGGCCGGGGCGGTGCGCTGCCGAAGGTCCGCCGCGCACTCGTGCAGCCGCCCGGCGACCTCGGCCGGCAGGAAGGGGTTGGCGCCGCTGCGCGCCAGCATCCGGATCCCGGTGGGGAGATCGAGATACATGCGCAGGATCCGGTAGAGCTGCCCTTGGTGGGATTGCTCCACCACCAGCCCCGCCTTGACCGACGCGAAGAACTCCCGGTAGATCGCTTCCGCCACCGGGAAGAGGAGGATCGGAATGAGGAGCTTGGCGCGCAGGCCGTCCGCGCGGGCCAGCTCCAGCGCCTCGCGGCAGATGCCGGCGGTGCTGCCCCAGCTCAAGAGCGCGAGCGGCGCGTCCGCGTCTCCCTCCACCCGGAATAGATCCCGCCGCCGCTGCAACGGCCGCAGCTTGCGGAAGCGCTTCTCGTTCATGCGCAGGTGAGCCTCGCCGCTGGCCGTCGGCGAGCCGTCCTCGAGGTGCTCGATCCCGGACGCGAGATACGTCCCCCCCTCGAGGCCGGGGTGGCTGAGCGCGCTGACGCCCGAGTCGGTGAGGCGGAAGCGCGCGTACCGCTCGAGGTCCGCGGCCGAAGGAAGCTGCCGTTCCTCCACCCGGAGGTCGGCCACCTCGAAGCGGTCGAGCGACTCCTTGCGCTGCGCGATCTCCTGGTCCGAGAGGATGATCACGGGGGTCTGGTAGCGCTCCGCCAGGTTGAACGCCTCGACCGTGGTCGCGAACGTGTCTCCCACGCCGGTGGGAGCGAGGACCGGCCGGACGACATCCCCGTGCGCCGAGAAGACCGCCTGGAAGAGGTCCGACTGCTCCGACTTGGTCGGCATACCGGTCGACGGCCCGCCACGCTGGACGTTCACGATCACGAGCGGCAGCTCGGCGATGCTGGCGAGCCCCAGGATCTCGGTCTTGAGCGACATGCCGGGGCCGGAGGTCGCGGTCATCGCCTTGCTGCCGGCGAACGACGCTCCCACCGCGGCGGCCACGCCGGCGATCTCGTCCTCGGCCTGGAGCAGCGCGCCGCCGTACTTCCAGATTTCGCGGGACAGCACCTGCATGATCTCGGACGAGGGGGTGATCGGATACCCGCCGAAGAAGCGGCAGCCGGCGAACAGCGCCGCCGCCGCGCACATCGTGTTCCCGTCCGCCAGGATCTTCGGGGGGGCGCCGGGCTGAGGCGGAGTGAGCGTCTGCGCGAGCGCCAGCGGATGCTCGGCGGCGTAGGCGAGCCCGGAGCCGAAGGCGCGCTCCGCGGCCGCGACCACCTCGAGCCCCTTGCGCTCCAGGCGGTGGCGGATCCCCTGGAGCAGCGTCCCCGCCTCGAGGCCGAGCCAGCGCGCCAGCATCCCCAGCACGACCGTGTTCTTGGCCCGCTCGCTGCCGGCGGCCTCCATCGCCAGGTCGGTGATGGGGGCCGAGATGACCTCCGCAGGGCGCACACCGACGAGCGGCACGTCCTCCGGGAGCACGCCGCTGGCGGTGTCGTAGACTACTACGGTGGCGCCGCCGACTGGAAGCTCCGCCCCGAACTTCAGGAAGTCGTCCCAGCTGAGAGCCACGGCGATATCGAGGACACCCCCGCTGCAGTGCACCGGGGAGGTGGAGAGGCGCACGCGGCAGGAGGATTCTCCACCCCGGATCTGCGACCCGAAGCTCTTGGTCATCACCGCGTAGTACCCCTGGCGGGCCGCCGCGTGGATCAGCGCCTCTCCGGCGGCGACGATGCCGTCTCCACCCGCGCCCGCCATGCCAATCACTCGATCCTGTCGCATCCTCGCTCCCACGCCGGCGCCAGACTAGCCGCGGGCGAGCGGTAGACCTCACCGATGCCTGCGGAACTGCAAGCCAGGTGCCAGCGTTGCGAGAGGGGATCGGCGCGGGAGTCCAGGAGGAGGAGAGCGGGCTGGGGTTCGGTCGGAATCCGGGTGAGGGGGATTTGACCCACCGGTGGGCGCGGAGGGAGGAGGCTAGAACCTCGAGCCGATGTTCAGGTAGACCCGGCGGCGGCCCCCGTCCGCCACCCCGTAGGCCAGGTAGACGGGGCCGAGCGGAGAGTTGGCGCCGAAGAAGAGGGCGGCGCCGGTCTGCAGCGAGTGGAAGGTGAACGGCTCGCCGTCGTCGAAGATGTCCCCGGTCTCCACCGACAGGCCGGCGTACACCGGCGTGCGCAGCGAACCGACGCCGAGGTTCCAGAGCTGGCGGTAGTAGAGGAATCGGCCGAGGCCGCCGCTGCGCCCCAGCAGCTCGTTCGTGCCGAGGCCGGACAGCCGCAGGAAGCCGCCCAGCGGGTACGACGAGAGGAGTGTCGTCGGACCGTCCAGGATCGCGCTCGCTTCGACCGAGGGGATGAACGTGTTGTTGCCGTGGCTGAAGGCGTAGCCGATCCGCCCCAGCGCGCGCTCGAACGACGCGTCCGACCCGAACGCCTCGAACGATCGGGTGTACGAGAGGGTGGCATCCCAGCCGCGCGTCGGGAAGACGATCGAGTCCAGCGTGTCCACCCGGAACGACACCTGGATGCCGGCGTCGCGCTCCTTCACCTCCGGATAGATCGGGTCGCCCACCTGCAGCTCCGTCTGGATGTTCGCCACGAACGCGCCTACCCGCACCTCCCCCCAGTCTCCCAGGACGCGGCCCAGGTCGAGGCGGCCCTCGCGCGACGAGATCCGGAAGTCGGCGATCGGATCCCCGTCCTCGAACACCGACTGGTTGATCCGCTCCCAGGAGAACTTCGGATCGGCGAACCATCTCATGCGGAAGTCGAGGGGCTGGTAGAAGTCGGTCGACAGAGCGGCGGCGTCCCCCATCTGTCCGATGTTCTGCCACTCCCCCCCCATCCGGTTCACGGCCAGGAGCTGATGCCGCACCGCCAGCGAGTAGGTGGACGTCCCCTGGAAGTCGTCCTGGAGGCTCACTCCGAACTGCAGGCTGTTGCGGCCGTACGGCTTGCGCGGGGTGGGCACGGTGAGCACGTTGCCGTCCGGCTCGCGCTGGAACGACGGCTGGATCACCCCGAAGTAGTCGAGCGCGTGCAGCTTGAGGATGTCGTGCGCGAGCGCATCGACGTCGAACGGCTCCCCGATCTCGACGTGGACGCGCCGCTCGACGATCCGGTCGTCCACCGGCCCGTGATTGTCGAAGCGCAGCTCGTCCACCCGCAGGTCGGTCGGCGGATCGCGGCGGTGGCGGGCCTGAAACGCGTCCCACTCGGCGGGACCGAGCGCGAACCGGGTGAGCGCTCCGGCCTGGGCCCTCGCCGCCTGCTCCCCGGCCTCCATCGCCTCCTCGACACGGTCGAAATCATTGAACGCGAAGTCCTCGAGCGCGGGCAGGAGCAGGACATCCCCCTCGTGCAGCCGCTCCAGATCCCGGACGCGATTGCCAACGGTGAGGAATGCGGTCTGCTGGCCCAGGATCGAGAACAGCGACCCGAGCTCTTCCTTGGCGCGCAGCGGGCTAGTGATGTCGATGGCGATCACCGCATCGGCCCCGGCGTCCTGCGCGACGCCAATCGGCAGGTTCGCCGTGACGCCGCCGTCCACGAGGCGCTTGCCGTCGATCTCGACCGGCGGGAGAACGACGGGTGCCGCCATGCTGGCGCGCATGGCGCGCACCAGGTTGCCGTAGGCGAGGACGACCGGCTTTCCCGAGGCGATGTCGGAGGCGACCGCCCGGAACGGGATCGGCAGGAGGTCGAAGTCCTGCACCCCGGTCGTCTTGAGCCCGAGGGTGGTCAGGAACAGGTCGAGCCGCTGCGCCGCGATCACCGCGGGCGGGATGTAGGGGCGGAGCCCCTTGAAACGAAGCTTCACCGGGATCAGAAAATCGGTGTCGTCCTGCTTGCGGCGAAAGCTCTTCTCCTCCCGGCGCGGACGATCGCTGTAGAGCCGGTCCCATTCCGTCTCCCGCAGCAGCGCCTCGAGCTCCGCGGTGCTCCAGCCGGCCGCGTAAAGCCCGCCAAGAAGTGACCCCATGCTCGTCCCAACGATGATGTCCGGGGCGATGTGCATCTCCTCGAGCACCTTGAGGACCCCGACATGCGCCGCGCCGCGGGCGCCACCGCCGCTCAGCACGAGGGCCAGGCGGGGACATGGTGGATCGGCGCCGGCGGGAAGTGGCGGGTCGTCGAGCGTGGCGGGGGAGGCGGCAAGCGCTGGTAAACCCGCCGCCACCAGCAACACCCGGAACCAGGGGCGCAACATGGAGACGGATTCAACGCCGAAAGGGGGAATCACGTCAACATCCGCGGGGCGGCGCACGGTGGCAGACCGGAGGCCTGATGTATCCTGAGCCCGTCCCTTCTGCGATCGCCCTCCTCGCGACCGGCCTGACGGAGGTGAGATGCGGCCTGTTTCCGTGACCCCGACCCGTGGTTCGCAGCCGGTTCGTGATGGCCGCCCGCGAGCGTGCCTGCCCGTGTGGGGGTCGATCGTCGTCCTCCTCGCGCTGGGGGCTCGTCCGGGCCTGGCGGCGGACGCCACGCCGCTCGAGGCGCGTGCCGCGGAGGTCGCGGCGCTGTTCCGCCCCGACCCCGGCGGGTACGACTCCCTGTTCTCCGCCGAGTTCCTGGGGAAGGTGCCCGCAGCGCAGCTCACGGGGATCTTCGCCGACTATCACGGCCGGCTCGGCACATGCACCGGACGTGCCGTGGTCGCCAGCGACCGCCCCGAGGCGGCGAAGTTCGACTTCTTCTTCTCCAAGGGGTACTCCGTTCCGGTGCAGCTCACGGTCGACGCGGCGCCCCCGCATCGGATCGTCGGACTGTGGCTCGGCAATCCGGTTCGCCTCGCAGGAACAGTGGACGAGGTGCTCGACGAGATCCGCACGCTCACCGGCCGGATCTCCGTGCTGTTCGCGGAGCTGGGCCCGGAGGGGATCGTGCCACTCGCCTCCGCGGAGCCGGATGCCGCCCTGGCGATCGGCTCGGCGTTCAAGCTCTACGTCCTGGGAGATCTGGTGCGCCAGGTCGAGGCGGGGGAGCGCCGCTGGGAGGAGGTCGCGCGGCTGCGTCCGACCTTGCGAACGCTACCCTCCGGCATGCTCCAGTCCTGGCCCGCCGACGCACCGGTGACCCTCCACACGCTCGCGACCTTGATGATCTCCGTCAGCGACAACACCGCGACCGACCACCTCCTCGGGCTGCTGGGGCGGGATCGGGTCGAGACGGTCCAGGCGGCGATGGGGCATTCGCACCCCGAGCGCAACGTCCCGTTTCTCGGGGTGGGGGAAGCGTTCCGGCTGAAGGCCAGCCCCGATCTCGCGACGGCCTACGCCGGCGCCGACGTCGCGGGCAAGCGTGCTCTCCTGGAAACCCGCGTGGCCGCGCTGCCGCTCGAGTCGTACGCGCCGGGCGGCGAGCCGCTGCGCATCGACACCATCGAGTGGTTCGCCTCGGCGCGTGACCTCTGCCGCGCCGTCGACTGGCTGCGGCGCCATTCGGAGGCGGCCCCGGGGGCCTCCGCGCGCCAGATCCTGGCAATCAACCCCGGTCTCGATCTGCGCAAGGAGCAGTGGGATTACATCGGCTACAAGGGGGGATCGGAGCCGGGCGTCTTGAACCTCACGCTGCTGCTGCGCGCCACGGCGCCACAGCGCTGGTACGCGCTGGCGGCCACCTGGAACCGGAGCGACGCCGCGGTGGATGAGGGACGCTTCCTGGGGCTGGTGCAGCGGCTGCTGCAGTTGCTGCCGGCGCCCGCCGCGGCGGCGAACTCGGGTGGAAGATAGCCGACGCCACCGGCCCTCCTTCGGAGGGGGTGGACGTCGGAGAAGGCTCAGCGAAGTTGCTACCCCTCCTTCGGAGGGTCAATACCGAAGTAGCGCTCCCAGTCGCGAACGTCTACGTGGGTGGGCTTCTCCGGTCCGGCCGCCTCGGCCTCTGCGGAGGCTTGCACGAGCGGGCGGAACTTGTGGCACGGGAGGATCGTCGCCCCGAGGCTCCGGGCGCGATTGCCGAGCGCCGAGTCCGACGTGACGACGGTGAGATCCGCGGGGGAGTGGCTGGCCGCGACAATTGCAAGAATCCGATCATCGGCGCTCATCGCGGAGCGGCCTGCTCCGGCGTAGAGCACGCGCACCCCGCCGAGGACGGTGCTCTGCGTGCCGCCGGCCGGGGCGCCGCCGTCGAAGACCACGGTCACCCCCTTCCGCGTACGCCGGGCGAGCGCGCAGAGAGCCCGCACCAGCGCCTGGCGGCTCTCCGGGTCCGCGCTGGGCAGCCGCTTCTCGTGGCCGATGACGTTGTTGCCGTCCACTAGGAACTGGATTGCTCCCCCCCCTTCGAGAGGACCATGCGCAGCATGGCGGTCGCCTGCTCCCCGAGATCGGTGCGCCCGGCGTCCTCGAGAACCGTGGACATGAGCCGCGCGGGGGAAGAGCCGGCGTCCCAGCCGAGCGCCTGCTTGAGCGCCCGGATCGCTTCCGCGCGGCGCGCGTACTTCGCGTAGTAGAGCCCGAGCAGGATGTGCGGCGCGGGGTTCGTGGGTGCGAGCTCGATGGCGCGCTTGAGGTTCGCCTCCGCCTCCGCCTTGAACCTCGGGTTCAGCGCCTGCACGCCGCCGAGCCACTCCAGGTGCTCGGAGCGAGTGGCATCCGCCTGCACGGCGTTGGTCAGGAAAGGAAGCGCCTTGACGAACTGCCCTGCCTCCGCCAGCTCCTTGCCGCGGCGGAAGTTGTTCCGTCCAAGGTCCCGGTTCGCCGCCTCCTGCACCGAGCGGTGGTCGGTCGGCCGGGAGCTGAGCGATGCCGTGTACTCCCGGCGCGAGTCGGGGTCGCGGAGGACCTGGTACGCCTCGGTCATGTGGGCGAACAGCCGCTCGAGCGCCGGGTGCAGATCCTCCACCTCGGGGCGATGAAAATGGTCCGGATGGTAGGTGCGGGCAAGTGCGTAGTACGTATGCCGCAGCTCCTCGGCTTCAACCGTCGCCGGCACGCCCAGCACCTCGAAGTGGTTCTGGCGCCCGCACTGGCGGATCCGTTCCTCGAGGCGACCCCGATCGACCCCCAGG
>Ga0184629_10000520_pt1 | contig 17220 bp, 14 predicted proteins | sample PLM4_32_b1_FD_133158 | JGI IMG/M metagenome (GOLD analysis project Ga0184629, IMG submission 133158) | Groundwater sediment microbial communities from an aquifer in East River, Colorado, USA - PLM4_32_b1 | ecosystem: Environmental > Terrestrial > Soil > Riparian zone | place: USA: East River... | reverse complement strand
ATTACAAAGGAAGCTTATCATTGGATTACCCAATATGATGCGGAATGGTCGAGTAAGAATTACGTCGCTTTTCTTAACACGATGCTCCATACAACTAATTGAAAGTTCAAGTGGGAACAGCTTCCAAAAGATTACCATTCTCCAGTCGGTACACGGAATCGTAGAGTGATTGGGCTGATAATTTATGCGTAACAATGATGACTGTTTTGCCCTCCGCCTTGAGACCAGCCAACAAGGTCAATATATTTAACTCCAGGGAGTGATGAACCTGATTCGTAACTTCATCAAGCAATAAGATTTCGGAATCTGCATACAATGCGCGCGCCAGGGCAATTCGCTGACGCTGACCCCCTGACAGTTTAGCGCCATGCTCACCAAGCCGCGTACTTATACCGTTTGACAATTGGTCAACCCAACTGTTAAGTTCAAAGTATTGGATAAGTTGAAAAATCCTTTCTTCGTTAACCTCTTGAGGGGGAACTCCAAAAGCAATATTTTCCTTTACTGTTCCATCAATAATGTAGGGATGTTGCGGAACGTATCCGATCTTTCTCCTCCAGGCTTGATCATCCCCAATAGTTTGGTTATCAATCAGGATTTCGCCTTCCGTTTCTTTCAAGAACCGAAGTAGAACTAATAGCAAGGTTGTTTTTCCAGCACCAGACTTTCCGATTATCGCAATCATCTCCCCTTTTCGAATTGTCATTGAAATTCTTTTTAGCAAGGATGATCCATCCGGATAGTGAAATGAAATATTTCTGAGTTCCACGGTCTCCTTAAAAGGCATGAGCGTCTGTTTTGATTTCGGAGGAACTGCTTCTTGTCGAAAGGGTACGATAAGCTCTTTTAATAAGTACTCGTGCGTTCTGATTTGTTGCAACGAAAGCATTATTCTGTTGACCGAAGGAATAATTCTGAAACTTGCTCCCGCATACAAGCCGAGCAATAGCAGCGTTTGCTGATACGGTTTTTGTGTAGCTATCGCATAAATAATGAGCGAACAAATAATAAGGCCAACGATAATTTCTGTAAGGCGTGTTGTGCCAGATTGCATGGTCTGATCTTTGATGAGTGTGTCTACTAACGCTTGGTTGGTCTTCTGAAATTTTTCCTTAAAAAATTTTTCTTTAGCATACATTCTTATTTCCGGAAAACCCTCCACAATCTGGTAGGCATATTTCAATAGCAAGGGGTACTTTTCTTTGAGTGCATGGTCAATATTCTTCAGGGTTTTTCTTCTCATGCGGAACAGGATAAGGACCGGGATAAGTATGCCGCTGAAAAGGAAAAGTACCCGGTAGTCAAAATAGGCAACACCAGCAACGATGAAAAGTGTAATCAATGCTTCTGAGAAAAGCGTTGTGATTGGTAAAATAATATTGTTTGCAAATGCCATGGGATGGCCTGAGATTCGATTCAACTCGCGTGAAAAATCAAGTTGCAGGAAATTTGTATAGTCCATCTGCAAATACCGCGTTAGTAATTGCATGGAAATGGAACTTCCGATGGTGTACGCATAGCTTGCTTTAAAACGCGCGATGAATATGCCGATAAGACTTTTAATAATAACAAACAAAAGGACTGCCAGGACAAAGGATATAATGAATACATTCTGGGACTGAAATTCAAAAACATGGTAGAGTTTGTTGATGTAAATATTTTCCGAAATAAATTCCGGCTGAACAATGAACATTAATATGGGTAGAAACGAAGCCAGACTGAAGAAATCCAACAGAGACCCAAGCATTACAAAACATACGATCACCAGGCCTCTTTTTCGATAGGAGGGACTTATGAATTTATGAAAACTATAGAGGGGACTCATTATCTATCATCCGGCCTTTCAAATCCTTGTATTCTAAGCCAGGGAAATGGAGACATAGCATTGACAAACCATTTTCTGAGGATACGGTTTTTAAGCAACGAAGGATCGTACATAATTTCGAATTTGAATTTGTCCAGCATATCAAATGAATGATGAAAGTAATAATTACTCATTTCCGGATGACCCAGTGAATTGAAATACGCTACACTTCGGCTTCTGGCTGCCGGCACCTGGCCGACCTGGTAAATAGGACTATCGAATATATGGATTTCGCCATCTTTCTTCAATAGTTCAAAAATACGATTGAACAATCTCTCAACGTCCTTAAAATATTGAATGGAGGCGGCCAGGATTACCACATCAAAGGATCTCCCTATAAATAACGCATCAAATATATTTCCATAAACAAATTGAACATTCTGTGACGCACTAAAAGCCTGAGATGCCTGTTTTAACTCCAATGAATTAACATCCAGTCCAACAATATTAAAATCACCTCTTCTTGCTAAAAAATTACTCAACCAACCATTGCCACACCCAATCTCAAGTATGTTAGTTACGTTCGGTCGGGTGTTAAGGTATGAAGCAACATTTTCTGCTGATTTACCGCGGATTTTCCATTCCTGAAAGTAAGGAGAATAGGGTGGAACCTCTGGCAAATTTCTTAACGCTTCTTTCTCATAAATTCGCTGCTCCTGCTCCCGTAATTTTAGATATCGGTCTTCAAAGGGAACGTCTTTCAATAACTGCTGACAATACAAGTTTTTATCCAACTGGGAAACCATGTCAACATTTAAAATATTTTTGAGCTCTTTCACGAAATATTCTTGTGCCACTGCATACCAATACGGGCCGTAATGGATAATATTTTTAGTTTAAGCAATGAAAGGCTTAGCGCTGTATTCCTTCTTCCCGAGTAATACTTTACTTCATTAATCACTCGCTTCACGGCATAGTCATAAAATCTCCTCGAATACGTTCGTTTGAAATCAATCTCCCGGTCGGTACTCGTGGCCCAATCCAGACGAGTAGTTTGGTGCGCTTCAACCTCCTGGTAAAGCTCGGTGCCTTTTATCGGGTAAGCAACGGTTATTGTAAAATAATCGGGATTAGATTCTTTCAGATGATGGATAGTCTCCTCAATGTCGGCTTCGGTTTCACCAGGGTACCCGAGCATAATAAACGTACCGGCTTCAATTCCATGACGCTTGGTCAGGCGGATCATATCCCTGACCTGATTCACATCCACTCTTCGATCCATGAGGTCAATCACTTTTTGAGAACCACTCTCGGCACCAATCCAAACCCGGAAACAACCGGTTTCTTTCAGCATCTTTACGACCTCTTCATTCATGCGGTCAGCACGGGTGATACATTCGTACGGAATAAGTATATCCTTCCTTATTAATTCATCACGAAACGCGGTGAGCCATTTGTGACTGATTGTAAACACATCGTCAACAAACCACAATGAATCGGGGTTGTAATCCCGTTTGATCATCGCCAATTCTTCCACTACTTTTTCCGGTGATCGTCTGCGATAACTCAACCCATACACCGCGCGACTGCACCACTTACAGGTATAGGGACAACCGCGCATCGTGCTGACGGAAATGGCATTCTTACCATGGTGCTTTTTCCAGGCATCGAGGTAATGTTGAAGGTTAATTTTTTTTCGATTAGGAATGGGAAGTTCGTCCAGGTCTTTGATTTTTTCGCGTTCTGGAGTTTGCACAAACATCCCGTCTTTCAAAAATGCTATTCCCTTAATTTCTTCGCCGAATTCAAAATCCCTTTCCTCCCCGGAACTATTTAGCATGCTGCCTTGAAAGTCCAGCTGTGAAGGAGAGGGACATAGCCTGGCTGGCCGGTAGGCAGGGGTGAGGCTCTTCACCACCTCCAACATCGTCTCTTCGCCTTCCCCGATAACAATACAGTCGGCTCCGTAGCGTAGAAAATTTTCTGCAGCATACGTAACCTCCGGGCCTCCCAGAATAATTTTCGTTTCGGGCAAATTGCTTCTAATAAAACGAACTGTTTCCAACACATTTAGTTTTGTCATCAGGTTGACATATATCCCGATGATGGTTGGTCGTTCGGCGATCAGGTGTTGCTGAAATTCTCCTTTAGAAGAAAAGGTAGTGTCAAAAACTTCATTCTCTATTCCATGCTCCTCCAGGTAAGTCCCAACATAAAGCAAGCCAAGCGGTGGATAGGGACGCATGATTTGCTGCTCCTTTAGATCCTCCTTCAGAAAATACCCATGGGTAAGGAGTACGCTCATTTTAATTTGAGGTCAATCAGAAAGTGATCGGCCATACCGGATAGAAAGGGTACATGATCGAACCTTTTCTCCAATATGTTAAGGCGAAGCAGAAAGCGTTTTCTTGTTGAAAAATAAACCTCCAGATAAGATGGAGGCAAAACAAATCCTATCGGCACGGTGGTTATTAGTTTGAATCTATTACCCGACCACTTTTTTATTTGTGAAGGATTGTAATACCATGTTTTCAGATTAGTGCCTTGCAGGTCTAACATCACTTCTTTACTTGTTAGTCTTCTGAAAGCTTGTTTGAATCGGAACTTAAGGAGGAGATAGCTGGTCTCCCACAAACAAAACTTCGGCATAATCACGCCAACAAACCGACCTCCGGGAGCAAGTATAGATGGAATTTTGTGAAGTAACTTCTGCAAGGACTCCGGGTTAATACAGTTCAGTCCGCCAAAGTTGGAGAAGATCAGATCAAATTTCTTGTCAAATAAAGTTTCATCAAAACTATCCAGGTCGAGATAATGCGAGCTGATTCTGCTTTGCATCGAAAATTGATTCGTTTTTTGAACGGTTACCTTCAGCATTTCTTCCGACACATCGGTCGCTACAATGTTGAAGCCTTTATCACTGAAAAGCATGGCATCTTCACCGGTACCGGAATTCAGCTCCAGTATTTCTAATCCATTTAGTTGAGGAGTAATTTTTTCAAGATAGCGCCACACCTGTTTCCGCTGTAACTGACCAATGACGCTTCGGGTAAAAAGCGAATCATAGGTAGGGGCGATGTGATCAAAGGGAACAGCCATGGTGAAGTATGCGTTACGAATTATTGGTGTAAGGGTGTGAGCAAGGGTGTGACACTCCCCTCGCCCCTCTCAAGAGGGGAGGTGTGAGCGTGAGTGTGAGTGTGAGAGTAGTTTGTGATTGCACGCTGCTTTTTCAAGGTCTACTAAATTGATCGTTCTACTTGTGGATAGGCCATCACACCCATAACTCGCACGCGCAGGGCGGGGAGACACAGAGGGGTGTTCACTTGCCCACACAACTGCTTGTTGAAGGTCTCCTCAACTCCTCAACTCCTGGCTCCTCAACCTGCCTGCCGGCAGGCAGGCTCCTAACTTCCCAACTCCTGCCCCAGTCTTTTCAACCTCAAACGCTGGGCGAATGAAGTAGGAATATAATAAAATGTCGCTAATCCCGAACGCAGCTCTCTACGGTTTAGACGCAAAGGATCGCGAAAGAGTTTCTTTAGGGTGGCATAACCTTTATGTTTTCGGTAAACCGCGTGAATATACCTGTGTAATTCTTTATAATAGGCGCTGCTAAAGGTGCTTTGGAACATCATGGACAGATCATTTGAATCGCTCCAGTTTTGTTTTTCCCGAAGCTGATCTTTTACTTTTTCATAGAATTTTGTGCCTGGCAGGGGATAGGAAACAGAAATTCCCATTTCATCGGGCATAAGATCCAACACCATTTTAAGGGTGGCATCAATGTCTTTTTGCGTTTCGCCCAAATATCCAAATTGCAGAAAGAAGGCTACCCTGATTCCTTTTAATTTCATGCACTTCGTTGCTTCATAAATCTGCTGAACGGTTGTCCCTTTATCCATGGCGTCCAGAATTTTCTGCGAGCCTGATTCGGCACCCACCCAAATGGTTTCAGCCCCGGATTGCGCTAATGCGTTTAGGGTATCTTCCTGTAGCAGCAAATCAACGCGCGACTGAATTTTGTATTTGAACTTTAACTGCTTCGCGTTGACAAGCTCATTAAACTCCTGAACCCAGCCGGGCTTGAGACCGAAGATGTCGTCACTCATCCAGAAATGGTCGGGTGCGTAGTTATTCAATAGGAGTTCGATTTCATTTACTACATGTGCGGGCGAGCGGGAGGTGTATCGATTGCCATAAATGGGTTTCGCACACCAATTGCATTTGAATGGGCAACCCCGTGTAGTGGCAAGATTCATGGAAAAATATCCGTGATGCCTGAGCCAGAGACTTCTGTAGGATTCAATGTCTACCAAATCCCACGCAGGTAATGGTAGTGCATCAAGTTCGCGAAGCACCGGACGGGCTGCGGTTAGAATGGCCTCTGAGTCTTTTTTATAAACAATACCCTGGATCGAGGTAGTATCTCTACCTTCCTCGAGTGTGCCAATAAGTTCCTTCAGCGTTTCCTCTCCTTCGCCCTTTACGACGTAATCTACCTGATGCTCAAAATATTTTTTGTAATGATCAGCAGCGTCTGAACTAGAAACAATTACCGTGCAGCCATGTTTCTTACTTTCTTCCGCCATGATAAAAGCCGCTTCTCGCATATTGGTGAGGCACATCTTGGTGAGGTAATTGAAACCATCATCATAAATGACCACGTACTTCGGTTGCTCACGTTGAAGGAGAGGAATAATTTCTTTGGGATCATCTTTCAGGTTAGTGTCAAACAGGGAGACTTGATAGCCTTGTGCTCGCATTACGGATGCTGCCTGTATCGTTCCAAGCGGAGGATAAGGTTGCTTGAACTTCCACTGCTTTTCGTCAAGTTTGTAAAAATATGAGTGTGTAAATAATATTTTCATGCCCCGGTTGTTGTCCTAATTCTTCACATCAGGATTTATTCTGATACCCTTACTTTTTGTTTGAAGTGCGAGAAAGTCAAATGATTTTATTTTTTCTTCATACAATTCGATGATTTTGCGTTGGAAATGCCGAGGGTGATTTTTTGATGCATACTCTTTTGATTTAAAGGCAATCTCAAAATCGGCTTTTGAATATTCTTTTGCATAAAGCCTCCTCCATCGGTTGAGCGTTAGGTTCTTGAAATAAGATTCAAGGTTGCTGGCAAAGAAAATATTGACAATAGTTTCTATAAAATCTTTTAACCCTTTGGAGTCAGATTCAGGCACGTCATGCGTGGGACGCGGGACGTAATTTGGGAAGAATCCATTCAGCCAGGGGTTAGATTTCATGAAGCGCGTATAGTGTTGCGCGCCATACAAAGGTAGGACTGTAGCAAGTTCTGTCGCAGTAAATAGATTCTTCTCTTCAATTTCCAGGTGATCTTCATCGACGAAGTAGTTGACGCAAAAATATTTGTGCGAATTGAATAGGAACAATCTCTTATACATCACTAATAAAGTCCGGGCAATCCAAAGTCTTTTGGGAGCGGTGATGATGAAAAAATCCAAATCAGATTTTTCATCCATGTAACCTTTCGCCAAAGAACCCGAAGCGAGTACAGCTCTGACAAATGGAAATTTGGCAATGAATGCTGCTTTTTGTTTGGCAAGGTGAAGAAATTTTTCAGCTTCTTTATTGCCCTTTATTCTTCGATGTATATTTGATTCAAGGGGTTGAATACTGTAAAACTCTTCAAACCGGAAAAGTAAACGTTCTTCGGTTAGTACCTTTAGTGTATGCGTTACTTCGTTTTCGGTGATGCTATTAGTTCCAAGAAAAAGGAATACCTCGCTGCTTTTCAATGGATAATTGAAGATATCGTAATACAACAAGGTTTTTACGACATGTTCCTTTAGGATTATATCGGGTTCGGCGTTAGACAAATTCAACACGTTTTATTGTCGGTGAAGTTACTCCAAAAGGTGTTTGCGAAAATGCCTGGAGAGAAAAGAAAAGTGCGAAGAAAACTATTCCTTTTTGAAGCTCCAGGGCTGTTTCGGTGGTGCAGAGTAGGCAAAAAAGAAGAATAAAGGCCACGAATAAATAATTACGTTGCGCCAGGGCAAAATGGAAAGCGAGCATTATCAATCCAAGGAGTAATGTCAGGCCCAAAAGGCCGAGTCCGATAAGGGTAAAAAGAAATTGATTGTGGGGATCGTATGAATTGAGCGTATTGGTGATTTGATACTCCTCGCTTGTTTGCTTCATCACCTGAAAGACGTCCGCTGTACCTGTACCCCATATCGGATTGACCCGTGCGTACGACTTCAATCCAAGCCACCATAATGAAGCTCTGATCTGGGCGGAGTTTTTGTAAATATTATTTGATTGAATACTGAACGAGGCGATGGAGACTTCCTGTAAATTTCGATACCGGCTTACGGGATTGACGTAAAGTAAAAAACAGCATAAGAATACCAATACCAGAATGGCTACCCCTGCAATTCTTGTTTTTTGATTTGCCATTGCCCGGAAAATCATGCCTGCAAAAATTACTAGTAACCCTATGATAATTATTCGGCTTGAAAGACAAACAATAAAAAAGGAGAAATAGGGGATAAGTCCCCAGGAAATTAATTTAACTGCTGGAGAATTCTCGCGAAGCTGAAACAAAAGGAAAGTTACAGCAAAAGCAATGTACAGCGAGAAATACGTGGGGTGGATACCGATACCATCGGCAAGTGCTGCATAAGAGAAGAATAGCCAACGATCAGATTCACCAGGATTTAGACTTTTGAAGTCCGAAGAATCAAAGTAAGTCAGATTGGCTGATGATGCTAAACCTTCCGTGAATAAATTAAGCTGATAGACGGCATTGCCAAGGCAAATAACCGTGCCCACAAAACAAGACGCCACAAAAAGGTAGAACATCTTTTGAATCTCCCGGGTTGTAGGTTTTAGCATGGATGTTGCAAGGGCAACCGGCACGAGGAGCAGAAATATTTTCTTTTCTAATTCAGACCAGCCTGAAGTATTAGAATAGAATACACTGAGTGCTTCAATTACAAAAAGTGCAATGATCAGTTGTAAAAGGATGCTGCGCTTGATGATAAGGAATTTATCACGCCAACCCTCTTCACAAATCCAGCTGAGTAAAAAAATTAGTAAAGCAGCGTGGCACACTTTTGTTGAAAAAGGTAAAGCCATGATCGCAATGCTCAGCGCAGCGAGCGAAACATATTTTTGCAATATTTTTTTGTTTACACTCACGTAAGCAACGACGGGGTCATTGAAAATACAAAATACTGGAGCCTCGAGATTGTCAATAAATCCATAGGGTTGGAATTTTATGTTGTTCTCGTTGGACTTAGACGGGATAATTGTTGCAATGCTTTCGCATTAAAATTTTCACGTTCTTCATCTATTGACCAACCCCATTTGTTAAAATACTTAACGGCACTTTGAATATTACACCAGAGTAACCATGGACTTTTGTACGATCCGCGCTCATGATAATGGTAGATAGATACTTCCGGAAAGAAAACGGTCCGGTAATGCTTGTGAATTCTCCTGGACAAGTCGGTGTCCTCCGTGTAAAGAAAAAATCGCTCATCAAACAAACCAACTTTCCTCAATGCTTCCGTCCGTAGAAACATAAAGCAACCGGAAAGAAATGGAGCATCTATAATTTTATCGTATCCGGAAAAATGAAGCTCGTATTTGTAATTTTCTTTTTCCAGGGAGGATTTTAGAAAATTAAGAAATCTCCTTATTATCAATGTCTTTGGTGTTGGCAGGAGTTTGCAGACTGGCTGAAGGCGGCCATCCGGATACAACACTTTAGGCATGGTCAGGCCAATGTCGGGATTCTGCTCCATGTATTGATAAAGTTTTATCAATACATTCGTGTCAAAATAAACATCCGGGTTAAGGATTAAGTGATATTTTGATTCATTGATTACCCGATTTAAGGAAATGTTATGACCTGCTCCAAAACCAATATTTTTGGCGTTAAAAATGTAACTGATGCGCGGATCATATGCCAGGTATTTGAGGTCATCGGTGGGTGAATTATCGATTAGGTAAAGTTTTGAATCTTGTGTACTGCTCAAAAAACTATGGATGGTCTGCGCCAGGATGTTAGCAGGATTTTTATAAGCAACAATGGAGGCGCTGAGATCTTTCATGAGAAGGGGCTTACAAGAAATTTACGAAAATTATCCCATGTGTATTTAACACACTTCAAAACAATATTTGAATTTCCAGAAAAAGAGTAGAATTTTATCGCCCATGTTTGTCACTTAAACTGAGACGCACACTTATGAACAGTATCCTTTCTCTCGAAGATTATCGGCACCAATACAAAAATAGTATTGAAAAACCTGAAGACTTCTGGGCTGAAATAGCCAACGATTTTGTGTGGAGAAAGAAATGGGATAAAGTATTGGAATGGGATTTCCACAAACCTCAAGTACAATGGTTTAAAGGTGGTAAACTGAATATAACAGAGAATTGTATCGATCGGCATTTACCTTCGCGGGCCAATCAAACCGCTATTATTTGGGAGCCGAACGATCCGAATGATGTGGCCAAGTATATTACCTATAAAGAACTTCATGAACACGTCTGTAGGGCGGGCAACATGCTGAAGGCCCATGGAATCAAGAAGGGGGACCGAGTATGCATTTATATGCCTATGGTGCCGGAACTTGCTTATGCTGTACTGGGGTGTGCGAGAATTGGCGCAGTGCATTCCGTTGTGTTTGCCGGATTTTCTTCGGGATCACTTGTTGACAGAATAAATGATTCAGGCTGTAAGCTGGTGTTGACGGCGGATGGCTCTTTCCGGGGAGGAAAGAAAATTGATCTGAAAGGAATTGTTGACGAGGCGCTCACGAAGTGCCCGACAGTCGAAACAGCGGTTGTTTTAGAGGCGATAAAATCAAAGCCTAACATGAAACCAGGTCGTGATTTCTGGTGGCACGAAGAAATGCGTAAGGCCAGCACAGAATGCCCTGTTCAAGAAATGGATTCGGAGGATTTGCTTTTCATACTTTATACCTCCGGGTCAACAGGTAAACCCAAAGGGATGGTGCATACCTGTGGTGGATATATGGTTTACACAAATTATACCTTCAGAACAGTATTTCAATATCAGGATGGCCAGGTGTTTTGGTGCACTGCCGATGTGGGTTGGGTCACAGGTCACTCGTACATTCTCTACGGCCCACTTTCGGCTGGAGCAACAACGGTAATTTTTGAAGGTATTCCTTCCTGGCCCGATATGGGTCGCTTCTGGCAAGCCATTGAAAGACACAAAGTGAATATATTTTATACTGCGCCAACAGCGATTCGCTCGCTGGAAAAAGCACCGTTGAGTTTTGTGGAACGCAGTGATCTTTCCTCTTTAAAAGTCTTAGGAACAGTGGGGGAACCGATTAATGAAGAAGCCTGGCACTGGTACGATAAAAATATCGGCAAGGGACGATGTCCGATCGTGGATACCTGGTGGCAAACTGAAACGGGTGGCATTCTGATTTCTCCTATTGCTCACGTAACGGCATTAAAACCGTCGCATGCTACCCTTCCTTTGCCGGGTGTCCAGCCTGCCATGATGGATGAAAATGGTAAGGAGGTCCTTAATAATGGTGTCGAGGGAAGATTAACCATCAAATTTCCATGGCCGGCTATGGCCCGAACCATTTATGGGGATCATCAGCGCTTTAAAGACACATATTTCTCGACTTTCCCTGGAAAATATTTTACCGGAGATGGTTGTAAGCGCGATGAGGATGGATATTATAGAATAACCGGTAGAGTGGACGATATCATCATCGTCTCTGGTCACAACATGGGAACGGCAGAAGTTGAAAGCGCGATTGATGAACATTCATCCGTTTGTGAAACTGCCGTAGTGGGTTACCCTCACGATATCAAGGGCCAGGGTATATACGCTTTTGTGATCTGCTATGATAAGCCAAGGGAGGAAGAAAAACTTAGGGCAGAAATCCGGGAAACTGTTTCCAAAATTATCGGTCCGATCGCCAAACCCGATAAAATCCAATTTGTAAGTGGACTTCCAAAAACACGGTCCGGAAAAATTATGCGCAGAATTTTGCGGAAAGTAGCAGAAGGAGATACTTCGAATCTGGGGGATACAACGACATTGTTAGATCCCGGTGTGGTAGAAGAGATTAAAGCGGGGGCGTTGTAGGGTTGTGATTGAAGAATTATGAATTGTGAGTTATGAGTTATGATGAATTATAATGAATGATGAGCTATGAGTTAAAGGGTTGTGCGTTAAGGGTTATGAGTTGAGGGAGGTTTAGTTTCCAGTCGGAAAGGCAGAAGGTTCGAAAGTTAGTGAGGTTGAAGTTTAGCTTTCTTAAGTAAACTCAGCTGCTTATTTTCACTTCATTTGCCAAAGGTTCTCCCGAATCAAAAGCTTTTAAGTTTGATAGTGTTGTTTCCGCTATTTGATCCATCGCTTCTTGCGTGAAGAATCCCTGATGTGCGGTAATCAAAACGTTGTGAAAACTCATCAGCCGTGTAATGGTGTCATCCTCAATGATATGTTCAGATAAGTCACGAAAAAATAAAGATTCCTCCTGTTCATAAACATCTATCCCGAGTGCGCCCAGTTTCCCTGATTTAAGCGCCTTGATGACACTTATTGTATTGATTAACCCACCGCGACTCGTATTGATAAGCATGGCTCCTTTTTTCATACGTTTGATAGTACTGTCACCGATGAGATATCGCGTCTTCTCATTTAAGGGACAATGTAATGAGAGCACATCAGCTTTAGAAAGTACTTCTTCCAGTGGTAAATAAATAACTCCAGCCTCCAACATACCTTTATCTTCTTTCACATCATACGCCAGTACATGGCAACCAAAACCTAACATTAGTCGACAGAAGACCTGGCCGATATTTCCCGTGCCCACTACCCCAATTGTTTTTTCAAAAAGATCAAAGCCCATTAATCCGTTGAGTGAAAAATTTTGTTCCCTGATTCGGTTGTAGGCCTTATGTGTTTTTCGGTTTAGTGTCATGATCATCGCCACGGCGTGTTCAGCAACAGCATGTGGGGAATATGCCGGCACGCGGACCACCCTCATGTTAGCGTGCGCCGCTGCTCTCAGGTCCACATTATTAAATCCGGCACATCGTAAAGCAATGATCTTTATACCTTTGGCGGCAAGCAGTTCCACAACAGGTTGTGTAACCCGATCGTTCACAAAAACACAAATTGCTTCCGAGTGTTGAATCAGGTTAACACTTTTTTCAGTTAATGCAACTTCGAAGAAATCGATATTGAACCCAAACTGTTTATTGTGTTCTTCAAAGAAAACTTTATCATATGGCTGCGCGCTGAAAAATGTAAGTTTCATAATAAATGATATTTTTCCATAATGTAAACGTTCTGGAATCAATTTCCCTAGTTTCAATTTTGAAAAATGCCCGCGCCCATTGAAACCAGGTTTTCTTTTACAGGCTCGTCCGTTTTTTTTAGGTTCTAGCTTATGGAATAAAGGATACTGCTGCATCCTTATACTGTACTAAACCCAAAGGCTTATGAAAACTATTTTTACAATCGCATTTTTGGCCTGGGCTGCATGGAGTATAGCCCAGGAGTCTGAACAAAATGTCAAATCCAAAATCGACCAGGTTACCGTATTTTTGGAAGGGGCACAGGTGACACGTCACGTTAATCTTTCCTTAAAACAAGGTGTTTCAATGCTTACCCTTACAGGTATTGCCCCAAATATTCAGGAGCAAAGTATACAGGTAGAAGGGCCGCCGGCAGTGAAGATTTTATCGGTTTCTTTCCGGGTCAATTACCTTGATCAAATTAAGAAGCCAGAGAAAATCGGGGCATTGGAGGTTGAACACCGAAAACTTCAGGCGTTACTAACGCAGGAGAAAGCTGTGGAGGAAGTGTATCGCGAAGAAGAAGCGATACTAAAGACAAACAAATCCATCGGCGGTACGGATAAGGGTGTTGAGATAGAAGAATTAAAAATAGCCATGGACTATTTTCGGCAACGGCTCATGGACATTAAGCAACAATTGCTTCAGGTAGATCGTAACATCCGAAGATACAACGAAGAGCTTGGAAAAATTGAAGCACAATTGACAGAACTCAAGGCCGCAAAAGAGCAACCTACCGGAGAGATTATAGTGAAAGTCTCTTCAAAGGAGGCATCCACTGCACAATTTTCCATTAAATACCTTGTCAAAGAAGCGCGGTGGTTTCCATCGTATGATATCCGCGCGAGGAATGTTGAGTCACCTATCAGCATTACTTACAAAGCGAATGTAAATCAGCAGTCTGGTGAAGACTGGGAAAATGTTGCGTTGACGATTTCCTCTGGCAATCCTGCAGAAGGTGGTACAAAGCCTGTCATCAAACCCTGGATCTTAGGCTTTAACAATGCAGTGGCAGGCCGGTACACGCAAACCATAGGAACAGTTGAACATAGCACGCTTTACGGTATGACAAATAATCTTATTCGTGGAAGGGTAACGGGCGATGATGGTGAAGGACTTCCTGGCGTAAATATTATCATCAAAGGAACCACCGTCGGGACTGTAAGCGATGCAGAAGGGTATTATTTCATGCCCCTTACCGCGGATGCTCAAGCGTTGGTATTTTCATTCATTGGTTTTCAGACGAAGGAATTGGCCGTCGCCAATCGGGCTGAGATTAATGCTGCGTTGTTACCGGATGTAACACAATTAACGGAGGTTGTGGTGACAGGCTATGGACTAACTGAAGATGGTCCTACCGCCAGTTCTTCATGGAATCGAGATTCAAATACCCCAAGAATTAAAAAGACAATTGTAGCTACTCCAGTAGTTCGTCAAACAAACATTGAATATAATTTGAACGAGCCGTTCTCAGTAAAATCGGATGGTGAAGTCCGGTCGACTGAGATGGTCGAATATGAGCTTGATGCCCTCTATGAATATTATTGTGCACCTAAGCTGGATGCTGACGCTTTTCTAACGGCTAAAATATTGCATTGGGATGAATATAATTTCCTGGAGGGAGAGGCAAGCCTTTTCTTTGAAGGGAAATACATCGGAAAATCTATCCTTGATACGCGCAACACCACGGATACGCTTACGCTATCCCTGGGACGCGACGGAAATGTACTGGTGAAGCGTGAAAAGAAAAAAGATTATTCGTCCAGGCAGTTCGTAGGATCTAACCAGAAAATTGTGTTCTCGTATGAGATTTCCATACGCAACAAAAAAGCTCAGCCGATAACAATTGTCATTGTAGATCAAATTCCGGTGGCAAACGACAAAGATATTTCGGTGGACAAACTTGAAGATTCAAATGCAGACTATGACGATGAGAGCGGCTTATTGCAATGGAAAAAAGCAATCAGCGCCGGTAAAACTGAGCTTATTAATTTAAGGTATGCTGTGCGTTACCCAAAGAGCAATAGAATTATGCTGGAGTAATGGATGATTGCGCGTGTTGTCTGACTACTTCATAAATGGCTACTCCGGCGGCAACAGAAACATTGAGTGAACCGATTTTCCCCTTCAATGGGATACGGGCAAGTTCGTCGGCGTCGCGTAAAAAAGTTTCGCTGATGCCATCTTCTTCTGAGCCCATGATAATGGCGATGGGACCGGTAAGATTCAGGGAGTAAATGCTTTTTTCTGTTTTTTCAGTGCAGGCTACTACGCGAATTCCATTGTTGTGAAGTAACTGCATTGTTTTTTTCATATCCTTTTCACGGCATATCGGCAGGTGGTTCAAAGCGCCTGCCGACGTTTTCATGGCATCACCCGTAATTGGAGCATTACCTTTTTCGGCAATAATGATTCCATCAATACCGGCACACTCGGCTGTTCGCACAATGGCTCCGAAGTTTCTGACATCGGTTATGCGGTCAAGAATTAAAAAGAAAGGTTCACGACCTTCCTGATAAGCCTGGTAGATCAAGTTATCTAAGGAAGCAAAACCCACTGATGAAAGAAGACAAATAACTCCCTGATGATTTTTAGTGGACAACCGCTTTAGTTTTTCCGGTGGTACAAACACAATAGGAACGTTATTATTTCGGGCCACCGCAATAAGCTCCTTAACCAAATCGTTAGACAGCCCTGATTGAATCATTACCTTATCAATGTCCTTCCCCGCCAGAATCGCTTCTATTACGGCTCTGGTTCCATAAATCATGTCTGTTTTTTCCATCGTTTAGTTTCGATCCGGAGTTACTTTTCCAATTGATCAATCACCTTTGCCAGCGCTCTGTCTTTGTCCGTTACAATATCACCCGCATCATGGGTAGACAACTCAAAGTTTACTGTATTCCAGGTATTTGTCCATGTGGGGTGGTGGTTCATCTTTTCTGCTACGATGGCTACTTTTGTCATGAAGCCGAAGGCTGCGGTGAAGTCTTTAAATTTGAAAGTCTTCTTCATCCGATTATTTTCAACGATCCATTGCATATGCTAAGGGGTTTTGGTACGATTTACGATTTTTTCAGATACTGGCGATGTGTTTTGTGCGGTGATACTGTAACCTTCCAAAATCTAAAGTCTGGAAAGAAATATTCCTGGAAATTCAAATCCAATTTTATAATGCCACAATTCCCTCTATCTCGGATGCCTTCATGTACATTTCAATAACAGCATCACTTGAGTGCATCATAACTTGAAATGTGACACTGGTATAATTGCCCAGTTTGGATAATTTCTCCGTTGCATCATTCAACGGGAATAACTTTTTTACGAGATCTTCCTGTCCTGTAGGCACAATGAATTTATAAATATACAGGGCCGGCCAAGCGTAATGCTCGTCAAGCTTTTCACGGAAGGAATTGATCCAGTTCTCGTCCATAATTAAACGGCTACGTCTCCCGGACCCCGCCCCGACGCGTCAGGGTCAAAAATGATTAATAGAACTTGAAGCGTTTATCAACAATGCTCGAACTTTCTTTAATGGCTTCGGCAATGCCCGCACTGCTGCGGTTTACGTTACCCTGATCCAACTGCGTTTTGTAAGTACTGTAATCCGCAATGGAAGGGGCAGTCGTTTTATTCTGAAGTTCAATGATAATAACTCCATTTTCTCCGGCTACAGGTTTGGAACGTTTACCGTTCTCCAGTGAGAAAGCTAACCCAACGGCCTGGGGGTCGAACCCGACAGTAGGCAAAGAGTTGCTACTCAACTTTAAGTCGCTGCTTGAATAAACATTCGCGTCTGACCCAAATGAAGCGGCAATTTCTTCCAATGTGCCTGTAGCGCTCTTTAATTTTTCGATGATGATTTTACCCTTTGCCTCATTGCGAACTGCCGGTGTAATTTCTGCTTTTACAGATTCTAAAGTTTTGTAACCTTTCTTTATTTCACCCGCCATCACGGCCACAACGTTTTGATCATCCAGGTCGAATACCTGTGATACTTTTCCAACAGAAGCATCGCGGAATAACCACTGTACCACCTGGCGCGCCTCCCCTAAATTGCCAATCCGCCT
>Ga0184629_10000519_pt1 | contig 17229 bp, 17 predicted proteins | sample PLM4_32_b1_FD_133158 | JGI IMG/M metagenome (GOLD analysis project Ga0184629, IMG submission 133158) | Groundwater sediment microbial communities from an aquifer in East River, Colorado, USA - PLM4_32_b1 | ecosystem: Environmental > Terrestrial > Soil > Riparian zone | place: USA: East River... | reverse complement strand
GCTTGTCAGGATTTCTATGAACGTGTGCGTTGTTGCGGGTGCAAAAGTAGTCCCTTTATTCGCGTAAACAATGGCTTTTTTGCCTTTTTTTGAAAGTATTTTTTAATCCATTGGATTGCTGCGGTTTACATTCATCCGTTTTTGGGGATGGGATTGGTTTTTCTGGTTCGATTTGATGATTTGACCGGTTTTGCCGGGTTTTGAGGGTTGGTTTGGGTTAGTCAGCACTCGAATGGAACGCGGATTACACGAATTCGCTAAAGCGTAAACACGGATGAACGCGGATTTTCTCCTGAAATCCCCTCTCCTATATATAACGTACGGCGTTTTGAAACTTTAGAAAAACTATTATTCTTATGAAACCCGATGCCCTAGCCCTGATAGAAGTGGAAATCCTTTTCTTGAGGCGATTTTTATTCGCCTCAAGAAAAGATTGAAGCGGATAGCAGGAAATAGCTCCTGATTATTCGACTTTAATCGAAACGGATCGCTTTGACTGGGGAAATTTTAGTTATTATATAGGAAGGGATTAATAACACCACAAAACAAACTGTGACTGTGAGTAGATTTAAAGCTGCTATATACCCTAGATTAATGTAAACTGGAGCTTGATTGACGTAATAGTTTTCTGGATTGAGTTTTATTATCCCGAAATGTTGCTGGAGCAACAATAACGAAATCCCGATAGCATTTCCCCAAAACAGTCCTCTTACTATAAGGTAGAATGCATTGTAGAGAAATATTTTTCTAACCGACCAATTGTTGGTGCCTAATGCTTTTAGGATTCCGATCATTTGGGTTCGTTCGAGAATTAGGACCAATAATGCGACTACCATGTTGATGGTGGCCACGAGTATCATCACCACCAAAATTACTATTATATTAAAATCGAATAGTTGCAACCATTCAAAAATGTAACTGTATTTCTCTATGATTGTTTTGGTGTCTAGGGTTGAGGATGTTTTTTTGTATACTTTCTCTCCGGTTTCTTTTATTTTGTTGAAGTCTTTTACAAAAACCTCGAAAGCGCCTACTTGCGAAGGTTTCCATTTATTGATGCGTTGGATATGACGAAGGTCTCCTATTATATAAGTGGCGTCGAACTGCTGAAATCCGGAATTGAATATTCCCGTGATTTTGAATCTTCGAACATTGGGCAACTGATTTTGATCTTCTTTAATAAAAAAGGTATTGAAGGAATCGCCCACCTTTAGATTTAATCTATCTGCAAGAAATTGAGAGATTACGACTTCTTGACTACTGTTTTTGGCAAAATTGGGCAATCTTCCTGAGACTATATACTCTTTTAAATTTGCCCATTGATAATCACTCCCAACACCCTTAAAGATTATTCCTTCGAAAGCGGTTTCGGTTCTTATAATTCCAGCTTTGCTGGCGATGGCCTGAACGTGGCTAACTTCTGGAACATCATTAAACTTTGGATAAAACTCCTGATTTTTGTCAATTGGGGTTAATGTAATTTCAGATTGATTGTTGTCGTAATTGGAAATAATAATATGTCCATTGAAAGCGGATATTTTTTCCCGTATTTTATTTTGCAGACCAATCCCCGTTGCAACCGATACGATCATCATTATCATCCCGATTGCAATTGCGGAAATTGCAATATTTATTATTGGTGCCGATATGCTGCTTTTGTAATCTTTGGCAGTTATGAGTCGTTTGGCTATGAAATATTCTAAATTCAAATTGATTTATTTTGAGGATCTAAACAAATATACATTAAGTTTCTATTGAAGTCTTTGCTTTAAAATTTGGGATATTCTTTAAAACCAAAGATTAAAGCGGCAATTTTTTCTTCATTTCTTCAACTATATTAAAAGCAGCGGGACATATTGAAACGTTCTTAAGCGTTAAATCAGTAATTTGCTGGAACTTTTTTCTATCGGTGTGAGGGAATTCACGACACGCTTTTGGTCTAACATCATAAATAAAACAAGCATTGTCATTGTCTAAGAAAGTACAGGGCACGCTTTGCAACACATAATCTTGGTCTTCATCAACCCGCAAATATTGCTCAATAAACTGTTGTGGTTTTTGCCTTAGATGCTTTGAAATACGCTCAATATCGGCTAATGTAAATAATGGACCAGTGGTTTTGCAACAATTGGCACATTTTAAACAATCCGTTTTTTTGAATTCGGCATCATGAATATCTTGCATTATATAATCCAGATTCTTGGGCGTCTTCTTTTTTAGCTTATCAAAATACTTTTTGTTTTCGATATGCTTATCTTTGGAAAGTTTTCCTAGTTCGTTTAAAGGTGGTTTCAATTTTGAAGTTTGAAGTTGAAGCCACAAAAGTAATAAACTTTAAACTCGGAATTTTAAACTTGAAACTAAATTTATGAAAGATCTTTTCGGAAAAGCGATACTCGATTTTCAAACCAACAATCATCCTGAGGATTTAATAACCGAAACTTCCATTTCGGAAGAAGACGATATGAGCGTAGCCTATCTTTTTCGTACTTATAATGAAATGCCGAAAATCGAACAAAAAGCGCTACAACTAGCCAAAGGAAGAACTCTTGATGTAGGATGCGGAGCTGGAAGCCATAGTTTATCTTTACAAAACGACAGAAATCTTGACGTAACGTCTATTGATATTTCAGAAAATGCAATTCAAGCCTGTACCCTTCGGGGTTTGAAGAATGCAAAAGTTCAAGATGTAATGACATTGGAAAATGAGAAATTTGATACTATCTTAATACTAATGAACGGACCCGGAATTTGCGGAAAGCTAAAAAACATCCCTGACTTTTTATTACAATTAAAATCCTTATTGAATCTGGGAGGACAAATTTTACTGGATAGTTCCGATATTATTTATATGTTTGATGAAGATGAGGACGGAGGCAAATGGATTCCTTCGCAAAATGAATATTATGGAGAAACCGTTTTTACTATTTCTTATAAAGGAGAAAAAGAAGAGGCGTTAGACTGGTTGTTTTTAGATTATAATACTTTGCAAAATGCGGCTTTTGCCAATGGTTTACAATGTGAATTAATCTTAGAAGGTGAACATTATGATTATTTGGCAAGGCTTTCAATTTAAATTTTAAAAAAATTTTAACAAAATTCAAGATGGAAACTACAACATTAGAAAAACTACAATATCCAATTGGAAAATTTAAAGCACCAGAAACCTATTCAACCGACTATATCAATGAGAAAATAGACGAAATAGCCTCTTTCCCAAAAAGACTAAAAGAGGAAGTTATTCAATTGACAGACGAACAATTAGATACGCCGTACAGGCAAAATGGATGGACTATCAGACAAGTAATTCATCATTGCGGCGACAGTCATATGAATTGTTACATCCGATTAAAATGGGCATTAACCGAAGAAATTCCGATAATAAAATATTATTATGAAGATCGATGGGCAAAATTGGAAGACAATTTGACAATGCCTATCCAACCTTCGCTACTATTACTCGAAGGGTTGCACTATCGACTAGCTTATTTGATGCAAAGTTTAAACCATACCGACTTAGAAAAATCATTTATACATCCAGAACACAATAATGAAATTCAAATTCAGGAACTTATAGGATTATACGCATGGCATGGAAATCACCATTTGGCCCATATCACAGAACTAAAGAAACGAAAAGGATGGTAAAAACACATATTAATTTGATGAGTATTACTTAAAAATATGTTTTAAGTTTAAATAAAAAGACCAAATGTTCGAAACATTTGGTCTTTTTATTTAAACTCAAAACATTTAAGCGTAAATTATATTTTACCCTTGGTTGGCTATTTTTATAGGTAATTCATAAAGGACTCTTACTTTTTTACCTCTGAATTCACCAGAAGACCATCGAGGAGACATAGAAACTACTCTTTTAGCTTCTGCACCGGTTCCCTCACCAAGATCTTTAACAACTTTTACATTGGTAACAGTCCCATCAATTTCGATGATAAAGGCTACTTTTAAAGTCCCACCATTCCCTTCGTATTCTGGCATTTTGAAATTTTTACCAATAAAATTCATTAACTCATTGTTTCCACCAGGAAACTCAGGTCTGATTTCTACATCTTCGAAATTGTAGGGGGCATCATCAATCATAGTAGTATTAGCTTGCGCAGAGGCAAAACTTACAACAAACAAAGCAATTAGAGAAAGTAAAAATTTTTTCATAATCTAATAATTTAATAATTATGACTGCCAAAATACTTTGGCAGTTCACAGTACGTTATTAGTAAATATAAAAAAATAGTCTGAAAAAAAACCAAAATTCATAAAAATATGAATCCAAAATTATCATATTCTAACTTATCAAATATAATTGACTGTATATGTGTATGTTAAATTAACGTTAAATTAAAAAGAAATCTAAATTAACAAGAAAATAATCTTTAAAGCCAATTATTTAAAAACCAATACATATGTAATTGATTACATAGTCAAAATAAAAACGGAATAAAATGAAACTATTAACCATTTTAAGGTATATTCAAATACTTGTGGGTCTGCAATGAAACTCTCCATTTTGGATTTTTCATAACATATTCAACAATAAGAGGTGTCATTTCTTCTTTTTTACTCCATTCGGGTTGAAGAAAAAGAATAGCATTATTATTAACTTTTTCGGCTTGTTCCTCTGCAAAAATAAAATCGTGTTTATTATAAATAATCACTTTGAGTTCATGCGCATTATCATAAACAGTTTGAGTTGGCAATTTATTTTTTTTAGGAGAAAGACAAATCCAATCCCAAATTCCACTTAGGGGGTATGCACCAGAGGTTTCAATATGAACTTTTAATTTTTTCGCCCTTAGTCTTTGGGTAAGTTGGGTCATATCCCACATTAAGGGTTCCCCACCTGTAATCACAATTGTATCCGCATAATTGGCGGCATTATCAACAATCAAATCAATATTAGTGGGCGGATGTAATTCTGCATTCCAACTTTCCTTAACATCACACCAATGACAACCCACATCACAACCCCCAATTCTAATAAAGTACGCAGCCGTTCCTGTATGAAACCCTTCCCCTTGAATGGTATAGAATTCCTCCATCAGTGGAAGCATGATTCCTTTATTAACTTCTAACTGAATTTCTTTTGATAACATTATTTTAATTTAAGTTGCAAAGATAGTCAATTAGAAAATGAGTTAAAAACAAAAAAAAAGAATCTAAATTAGTTCTTATAAAATCAAAAAAAATCAGCTTTACAGAATATCCTCAAACAAAAAAAACCGGCAATCCCTTAAAGATTGTCGGTTTTTTATGAAATTTAAAATTTTATTTCAATGTTTTCAATGACTCCAATGCGTACTGATTAGTAGGATCAAGAACCAATGTCTTATTAAAATATTCTATTGCCTTAGCTTTATCCGTATTTGCATAACTGGCAGCAGACGTATTATAACTTTCGATTATTTTTTTAATCACGGCTGGTTTTGCTAATTCCTCAGCTCCTTTTGCAGTAACAACATTTACATAATCATTATAATATTTGATCGTCATTTCATCATTTTCAAGCAAACTATTTGTTCTTGCTCTATAAATGTAAGCATCTTGAGTAGTTGGAGAGGCTTCAATAACTGCACCAAATGCCAAATCTGCTCTTTGTAAAGCAATTGCATCTGGCTTAACAATGTCTTTTCTGGTATTGTCAAAATACAAACTATTTCCCAAGTAGAAATTATCTAAAACATAATTCTTTGACTCTTTATTTGTAACTGCAATTTCATAAATTGAAGCAGCTTGCTTATACAATTTTTGTTCATATAATTTTTTCCCAAACTCACTTAGGTTATTAGCTAAGATAGGTTCCATTTCAACCCCTTTTTTAACATCTAAAATACCATTATCAAAAAGAACAAGATCTACTGTTTTACCATCTTCGCTTATCGATTTTTTAATTTTAGCAAAACCTAAATTTTGATAATCTAAACCAATAACTTTATTAGAAGGATTAGCAATAAAACTATCCAATGATTTTATGGCTACATCATAATTGCCGTTTTGATAAGCAGAAAATCCTAAATATCGTAAAATCCTAGGATTTACTTTGTCCAATTCAATCATTTTATTGGCTTCAACTTCTAATGCTTTATATTCCCCAGCCACAATTAAGAAATCGGCATGACGCATCCTGGAATGAAGAGAATAATCCGTCAAAGTTAAGTATTTCTCATAGTTTACAAGAGCTTTATCAACATACACTCTAAACTTAGAAGGTTCATTTCTACCCCACAAGTAATATGTTTCAGCTAATTCACGATATACCGGTCCATAATTAGGATTAATGGCAATCACTTCGTCATACGCTTTTATGGCTTCAGTATAGGCCTTAGCTCCTTTAAGCAAAACTCCTAATTGCATTTTTGCTCTTATTAAAGTATTATCAATTGTATATGCATTACGATATGCAGAATAAGCTTCGTTTTGATTTTTATCTCCAAAATAAGCATTACCAAGCGCTAAATTCACTTGAGCGTCTTGAGGATTTATCGCTTTAGCTTTGTTTAAAACTTCAATGGCTTTTTTATAATCAGGCTTTAATGAATACGTATAGGCACGCCCTATAAATAAATATTCTTCAATATCTTTTTTTCTTAAATCCTTTGTTGCTACAGCGAATTTTTCAGCGGCAGCTGTTTCATTTCCGTTATCAAGATCTATAAGACCAAAACCAATATTATTTAGTCTAGCTCCTTCAGTCCCGCTTAATCCTTTTTGATAATAAATTTTAGCCGAGTCTACATTATTTTGCAACATATAAACATTACCTAATAAAAAATCAGCCGTCCCGTTTGTAGGTTTAGCATTTATTATAGATTTTAAAATAGATTTTGCACTTTCAAATTGCTCAGCATCAATTGCCTTTTTTGCTTGATTTATATCTTGCGCATGACTAACAGAAACTGAAGCCAAAAAAACAACACTTAAAACTTTAAATATTTTCATTTTTACTTTAATTAATTTATTTTTTATTCTTTTGTCCCTTAATAATATTTAAATTTCTAGTTGGGATTTTAACAGGCAATAATCCAGACTTTAATACAATTCTTTGCCCAATATCTCCCGCAATAAATGAAGCAAACCCCATCCCTAATCCATCGTAACCTTGGCAATTTACAATATACAAATCGCGTGCCAAAGGATATGTTTCTTCCGCTAAATTATTTTGAGTAGGTCCATAAAAACCTTTTCCATTAATTCCTTTAACACTTAAAACGTTTGTATTTTTAATAATTTCTTTCATAGAAGGATTTGGTTGTGACAACCAATTCACTCCTACTATCCCTATCATTCCATTGTTCTCAGAAACAAATTTCAAAACTTCATTATTTGTTTTAAAAGAAAAAACATCTTTCTCAGGCAAACTATTCATCCCTGCTAAGATAAGCATATAATTTACTGTACTTGAATTAGGATTATCAAATACTAACCCTTTAATCGATGAATTACGTTCTCCTTTCATAAAACCTACTACATCGTTCAGAGCTATTAAAGTGTCTTTCCCGCTTTTATTTGAAACAAACGCAATAGCATCGATCGCAAATTTAGTTATTTTAGGAAATATTTTCCTTTGCTCAAAAACATTTAACTCTTTTTCGGACAAATTTCTTGACAAAACGGCAATTCCGGCTTTTTTATTAAACAATGAATTTAACACTTCTGCTTCCGATTTTGAAACCAATTTAATTTTAGCATCGTACTTACTTTCAAAAACCATGATTTCATCCTCGACTATAGGTACTACAGTTTCGTCAACATAAATAGTTGTTGAGCCTTTCAAAATCGTTTCCGTATTTGTTGCTCCTTTGTCTTTTTGATTACACCCAACAACTAAAAGACAAGTAAAAAAAAGCAGTAAATATCTTTTATATTCAAACATATTTATTCAATATTAGAGTTATAAAACCTAAAAAAACGTATAAAAGAATAAACAATTAAAATAACACCAAGGGCAATCCTATAACTCATCTTAATGTCTAACGGAAACTTATCCCAAAATATTACCATTACCCCCAAAAAGAAATAACATAAAAAGACCAATATGGTTATAATAAGAAGAAATCGCTCAATAAGCGATTTCTTCTTCATATTATTAAATATTTTATTTAACATTATTCTGCAGATTGAATGGTAATAGGAAGAGAATACAACACTCTCACTTTTTTACCATTTTGCTCTCCAGGAAGCCATTTCGGACATTTATTCAAAACTCTAATTGCTTCTTTTCCCGTACCATAACCAATATCTCTAATAACTTTGATATCAGTAAGTGATCCATCTTTTTCAACTACAAAAGTCACATAAACCTTTCCTTTAAGACCTTCTTCCTCTGGAGGGGTATAGTTTTTACCCACGAATGCATAAAACTTTTCAATTCCACCAGGGAATTCTGGTTTTTGCTCAATTCCAGCTAGTGAGTGAACACTTGTGTCTTCTTCAATAACCTCTGCAGGTCCATTTCCTGGAGCTTCAACTGTTAACTCAGCATCTGGATCTCCTTTGATTGTTTCAGCTCCCACTTTTTTATCCTTAATCTCTTCGATTTTTGGTGGCTCTTCAGTAACTTCTTCTGCTTTTGCCACAACTGGCTTAACGAATTTAACTACATCCTGCTTTGGTGGAGGTGGAGGTGGCGGTTTAAGATCTTTTACATCTTCTGCTTTCTTCTTAGGAGGTAACTTCACAGCGGTAATCTTAATGTCAGTATCCGTTTCGTCGCCTTTATCTGGCAAGAAACTTGCAATAAGTGGAGCACTTACAGCTAGACTAAAAAGAACACTACCAATGATAAGAGCTCTCAAAGAAGTCTTACGATTCGTTTTTCTTAATTCGTAAGCGCCATACAGCTTATTACGACCTTCGAAAACGATCTCAATCCATTGATTTTTTATTAAATCTAATTTCATTTTTTATAATTATTAGGTTATTAAGAAATAAAGATTACTCTTTTTTTCCTTCTAACAATTTTTGTTCTCCAGGGGTAAATTCATTAACAATAGCATAAGTACCTACTCCAACAATTGCCATTTCATCCAAAATATCAACCAAATTACGATATGTTGATTTTTTACTTGGTTTGATGATTACAATCATACCGTCTTTCGGCTTTCCTTTAGCTGTAGAATAATCTTTTACTAATTTACCTCTAGTAATTAACTCTTTACGAATTCCTTCTTTACCGTATGCAAAATCCTTAGGAGTTCCTCCAGCAACTGGAGTTTCTAAAATCCCAACATAACGTACTAATTTACCATTTTCCCCAAGTAAAACTGTCATCGTACGATTTTCATCAACTTTAACATCCTTCTTATTCTCAGGTTTGTCTTCTTTATCAGGCAACGTCAAATCCATGGATTGAGGTTTCGACAACGTAGTGGTAAGCATAAAGAACGTGATCAATAAGAAAGCCAAATCTACCATGGCAGTTAAATCCACCTTTGAGTTTTGTTTTTTACTTCTTACTTTGCCACCTTTTTTGCCTCCACCGCCGTCGGTATTTAATTCAGCCATTTTAGTGTATCTTTTTTAATTAAAAATTCTTACCTCTTAAACCCGTAACCAAATTAAAGCTATTAACTTTTTGGTCTTGCAACATATCCATTACTTCTTTGATTGCAGGATATTGTTCTTTGGCATCACCTTTTATCGCAAATTGCAATTCCTTATCATTAATTTCAATATTTGCAGTACGAGCATACAATATCCAATCTTTCAACTGGTTGTCTAAAGAATCCTTAGGTATTCCAGTTTGTCCTGCTTTTGCTCTATCAGCTGCTTTCATATCCAAAATTTGACTTAAACTTTGAATTGGTACACCAAAACTTTCCATTAAACCGAATTCTTCACTTTCCTTTGGAGTAAAAGTAACATTGTACTTTTGCGCCATTAATTCAAGTGTTCTTTGACGAATTTCTTTTCCTTTTAAGTCAAAAAATACAACACTTTTCCCATTTGACTTTCCAATTGTTAACATAGACAAATCAGTTGCCGGCAATTTTGTTTGCACAGTAGATTGTGGTGTATCAACTGGTAACACTTCAGGAACTTTAGCAGTAGCAGTCAAAATAAAGAATGTAAGCAATAGAAACGCAACATCACACATCGCCGTCATATCGGTAGACGTGGACTTTTTAGTCATTTTTATTTTACCCATTATATTATATCTATTATTTTGATAAAATTATCAAAAATTAATTATTGTTTTAAACTACCTCTGAAATGTCTGTAAGTATTTACAATTGTAGTTCCAGCCTCATCAATACAATAAGTTAAATCATCAATTTTTGATGTAAAGAAATTATAAGCAACGATTGCAGTAATTGAAGTAGAGATACCTGTAGCTGTGTTAATCAAAGCTTCAGAGATACCAACTGCAAGAGCTGCTTGATCTGGAGTTCCAGCAGAAGCCAAAGCACCAAACGCTTTAATCATCCCAGATACTGTTCCTAATAATCCTCCAAGTGTTCCTAAAGAAACTAAAGAAGAGATAATAGTCATGTTTTTTTCTAACATAGGTAATTCAAGAGAAGTAACCTCTTCAATTTCCTTGTGTATTACTTCAGAAGCTTCTTCACTATTGAAACCTTCTTTTTTAACATCTTGATATTTCACTAATGCCGATTTAATTGCATTTGCAACTGAACCTTGTTGTTTGTCACAAGAAACAATAGCACCTTCAATATCTCCAGATTTAATACTAGTTTGAATTGCTTTCATGAATTTATCTAAATTTCCTTTACCAGCAGCTTTTGCTATCACGAAAAATCTTTCGATAGAAAACACAATAACCATTAATAACATACCTAATAATACAGGTACAATAAATCCTCCTTTATAAACTTGACCTAATGTATTTAATGGGTGTCCTTTTTCAATATCTCCACCTTCAAAATTTGAAGGATCTCCCATCACTTGTGACCAAATCAACCAACCTACAAAAATACATGCTACAATAATAATCCCTGAAATCATTCCTCCACCGTTTGAAGTGCTTTCTTTTTTAACTTTAACGTTTGCCATTTTTCTTAATTTTAAATATTTATTTTTAGTTTTAATAAACTTGTATAGGAGCAAATTTAATTTTTTAGTTGAAATAAAAAAACTTTTTTTAAATTTATCTTACAAATTATTTTATTCTCAGAATACAACTACAACGTTTTTTATGGCTATTTATTAATTATATTCAACTATTCTCTCTTTATAGTTACAAAAAAAAATCATTTTAAGTGTTATCAACATTTTAATTCAACAAACTAAACAAAACATTAAATTAAAAAAAATACATTATTACTACTAATTTAATACTTTTTTTTACAGTAAATCCTTAATTAAAGGATTTAAAAAAAACAATATCATTGTAAATGAATTTAATACACCCCAAATATAACCCTAAAAAACAACTTTAACCAATATACAAGCCATAAATATTGCTCTAAAGAAATAAAGCATAAAACCCAATGACGTCATACTAATAAGAGAAATAACAACTGACACTTCGGTAATATTCCGTCAAATTAAATATATCATTTGGACTAAAATCATTATCTTTAAAAAACAATTCATTTATCATGAAAAACACAATTAGACTCCTTTTTATTCTTTTAGTTTTTAACAACTGTACCCCAAAGAAAAAAGCCGAAAATCTAACCTATGTCAAATTACAGATTGTAAAAACCGAGAAAGATTTTGAAAAACTAGTGGCCGAAAAAGGGCTCGCTGAAGGTTTTTATCAATTTGCCGATTCAAATGCTGTTATAAAGCGTGAACATGACACCTTAATAATAGGTAAAACAAACATTAAAAACTATTATTCAAATCCAAAATACAAAACCGCAACAGTCACTTGGTCTCCAGATGCTGTAGAATTATCTAATTCAGGTGACATGGCATCTACTTATGGTAAGTATGTTTGGACATCTAAAGATGCTTCAGGCAAAGAACTAACATCAAAAGGGGTTTTTCATACGGTTTGGAAAAAACAAAAAGATGGATCTTGGAAATATATTTGGGATTAATATTTATTAAATCACCCAAAAGGATTAAAAAACATCAATCCTTAAAAGGGTCAAAAACCAATTTAGTTGACGTTCTGATAATTTCTTCTTTATTCAATTTCATTTTTCTGAATTTTCCAGTATTATATAATTCCGATTGATCATCATAATGGGTACTAAAAGGATTTCCTGATTGTCCTGTTGGCAAAATACCCCAACTATTTTCGATATCCGAGAAATCAATTATTCTTCGACTGGAAGGACCTCCTTTAATATTGTAATTACCATCTTCTGTAAAATTGAAAAATTGATTATTAATTACCTCATTTGAGCCAGCGACTTCAAAAGTCCCAACATTAAAAAAAGGTCTTAGCACAGCCAATTTTCCTAAAGGATGTTGATATTCAACAGTATGTACTTTTCCCCATTTCCAATTTGAAACTGAATAACCTGATTGTTTTTCTAAAGCCTCCACGGCTTGTTTAAAAGAAAGTGCAATAATTTGAGATCTGGTTTCTATTTTATTTTTGGTTGTAATATTATCCCACCAAGGTGAATTTTTGCTTGAAATTTGCCTTGCAACCATTTGTTTCATACTATGTGTTCCTAAAAACTGTTTGAATCCATCAGTACCTAATTCGTCTTGGAACGTATTTTTTAGATACAAATAAATCCATTTATTATAAATTGTGGGCGCTACATCATTCAAATTATTAGAACCGTTCCAAGATTTCAAAATAGCTATTGCTTCTTTCCCAGTTTGAGAAAGTGAATGATAATTTACATACAAAATCATTTTTTTTACGACTTCGGGAGCGACAATAGAAGTATTGTCAACCATCATTTCACTTACTGATTTGGCATCCCAATTGGATTTTGAATCTAATAATTGTGCGATTCTTTTTGCTCGATCTTCGGGTAGATAATAGCCTGGATACAAAAAACCGTCGATAGCTTCGGGCTGATTATTGGCTGAATACACATAACTCCAATCTGGATTTACTGCCGATGGATTTTTTGAAAAATCTAAGTATTCTGTAATATCATCTTTTCCGCTTGTTCCATCGAGTATAAAATTAGTATTTACTCCTTTATTATGTTTATACAATTTTCCCGTTGCCCACCAACCTACATTGCCTTTGGCATCGCCATACATAACGTTTAATCCCGGAGCCACGATAAGCGCCACCTTTTTTTGAAAATCATCAATATTCCTTGAATGCGAAATGCCGTAAACCGCGTCCAAAATACGAATCGGTTGTTGGGTATAAATCCACGACATTGCCACTGGTTTTTTACTGTTTAATCCGGACAGCAAATCATTCATAATAGGGCCGTGCTGACTTATTTTTATATTCAAAATCACATCAGCACTATCTTTGACTTTTATGATTTTTTTTCTGATTTCATAATCCTGAAATCCATTTCTTGATTTGTATTGGTTATTGTCACCCGGATTATTTTCTTCTTGATAAAAATCGACATCATCATTTTCAAACATTGTTAAACCATACGCATATTTCCTATTATGTCCTAATAAAGGAAATGGTGTTCCAGCCAAATAACAACCATACAACTCAAAACCTGGGGCAACCAAATGCGCTTCATACCAAGTGCCCGGTTGCGAAAATCCTATATGAGGGTCATTTGCAAAAATCACTTTTTTATTTTTCGCTTTTGGCGGAGCAATTACCCAACTGTTACTCCCAACAAAAGGAGCAACTGGAGATTCATCAAAAAGTGAAGCGATAGACTTAGCAATAGCGGCATACTCTTGGGGTTTTGTTTTTGCAATCTTAATTTGAGTGGTATTAAAAGAGCCATCAATCCCAAAATCTTTAAGATAATTCATCCCATATTTATTACGAATATCAGTAAGCAAAGGATCTGTTTTTTGAGCCATTGCAAAACTAAAAGACATGTACCCATAAATATTATAAACATCCTCGATGGTGAATTTTTTCTTCTTCACTCCAAGTAATTGAAATTCAATAGGTGTTACTCCTTTTTCTATATATTGATTAATTCCATCAAGATATGCCATAGTCAATTGATACCCCGGACTATTTTTGTCTAATTTCACGATTGCTTTATGCGAAGCTTCTTCAATTCCCAATCCAACAAAAAACATATCATTTTTTAAAGCCACAGAACCAAATAGTTCCGACAATCGGCCTGGAACAATGCGTCTAATCAATTCCATTTGCCATAATCGGTCTTGGGCATGCACATATCCAAGAGCGACCATAACGTCTTTTGCAGAATTGGCGTAAATATGAGGCACTCCGAAATCATCAAAATAAACCGTAGTTTTTTCTTGAATCTTTTGTAATTGCAATTCTCCTTCATATTTTGGTTTTTGGTAAAAACTAAAAATAACTACTACAATAAGCAAGGCAACAACTATAAAAAAGAAAACAAGGAGAACTTTTTTTATTTTTTTCATTTGGGAGGCAATTATATTTGGACTTGTTTTAATTTTTTATCATATCAAAAATTAAAGAGTACAATTTATATTTTATTTATTTTAAAATAAGATATATTTTATCAAATATAAACAAAAATCGAATTTCGACATTTTTAACAGTATTGTTAGATTTTCTAAATAAACTTACGAATATTCATTATAAAAGTTAAATTTAAACAATAATTTTACGTTTATCAGAATAAAACACTTCTGTTATGTATCTTTACTAAAATTTAGAAAACATGAAACATATTTCAAAAGAAACCATTGCCCAAATGGAGAAGATTGAAAAATTGAATTTAATTAACTCATGTACGGGATTTAAATCTGCCAATTTAATAGCAACAAAATCTATTGAAGGCACAACCAATGTTGCTATTTTCAGTAGCGTTACGCATTTAGGAAACAGCCCTTCGCTTATAGGTTTTATCGTTCGCCCAACGACAGTCCCAAGAGACACCTATAAAAACATAATGGAAACCGGTTTTTTTACTGTTAATCATATCACATTAGACATGATTGCAGATGCGCATCATACCTCTGCCAATTACGATTCGGGTATCTCTGAATTTGACAAAACCAATCTTGAAGAGGAATATAAAGATGATATTAAAATTCCTTTTGTAAAAGGAAGTCCTGTACAACTCTATTGTAAATTTGTAAATGAATATGTCATCAAAGAGAATGACACTATTCATATTATCGCCTCAATTGAACATATTTATTATGATGAAGTTTTAGAACACAAAGATGGATGGCTACAACTGGACAAAGGAAATATAGTTGCTACAAATGGAGTTGACGGTTATTTTTTGCCAAAACTGATTGACCGATTTCAACATGCCAAACAAGATGTCCCAACAAAATCTTTTCCAAAAGAAAAGGAATAAAAGATTTGAGTCGCAGTTTTTAGTCACAGTCGCAGTATTCAGAATTGACTACAAACATTACAGATTGTTTTTTTATTCTAGTTATAAAAAAACAATCTGTAATGTTTTAAAATCAACATCCTTTTTTGACTAAAAACTTCCCAGATGCCTGGAGAAAACTGAGACTGGAAACTGAGACTGAAAACTAGTTCAATAGCTACAAATGCAATTTCCGTTTTTTTTTATTTCTCTAATATTCCCCTTTTTAAAATCTGTCCAAAATGAAACATATCTTCATAGGATGTATATAAAGGAACTGGTGCCAGTCGAATTACATTGGGCTCACGCCAATCGGTAATCACACCGTTTTTCATCAAATAATCAAATAAACTACGCCCTTCCCCATGAAGCAAAACGGATAATTGAGACGCTCTTTCGGATAGGTTTGTCGGAGTAATAATTTCGAATGACCCATGTACTTCTGTGCTTATTTCGTTCAGAATAAATTCCAAATAAGAAGTAATTTTATCTCTTTTTTCAATTAACCTATCCATTCCTATTTCGTCAAACATCTCAACAGAAGCCAAATATGGCGCTAGTGAAAGAATTGGCAAATTACTTATTTGCCAACCTCCTGCTCCCTGAACTGGGTCAAAAACGGGTTCCATCTTGAAACGACGTTCTTTGTTGTGTCCCCACCAACCGGCAAATCGAGGCAACTCTTTATTGTTATGGTGTTTTTCATGGACAAAACAACCCGAAGCGTTTCCTGGTCCCGAGTTCATGTATTTATAACTGCACCAAGCGGCAAAATCTATATTCCAATCGTGGAGTTCCAATTTAACATTTCCAGCAGCGTGAGCCAAGTCCCAACCTACATAGGCGCCTTGCTTGTGCCCTGCTTCGGTAATGGTTTTCATATCAAAAACTTGACCTGTGTAATAATTGACTCCACCTATTAAAACCAACGCCAACTCCTCTCCTACTTCGGCAATTTTTGCTAAAATATCTTCCAGACGGATGTTATGTTCTCCTTCACGACGCTTGATTTCCACAATAACATCCTCTGGTTTGTATCCATGAAAATTCACTTGGCTTTGAAACATATATTGGTCTGAAGGGAAGGCTTTTTCTTCACAAATGATTTTATATCTTGTTTTTGTAGGTCTATAAAATGAAACCATCAACAAATGAAGATTTACCGTTAAGGTATTCATCACGGTGGTTTCACTTGGCAGAGCGCCTACTAATTTACTTAATGGATTGGCAAAACGCTCCTGATAATCCCACCAAGGCTTTTCGGCATAAAAATGACCTTCAACAGCGAGATTGGCCCAATCATCCATAACCTCATCTACATATTTTTTTGTTCTTTTGGATTGTAATCCCAAAGAGTTTCCCGTGAAATAAATCACCTTTTTGTCATTTACTTTTGGGAAAATAAATTCGTCTTGGTATTTATGTAAATGATCTTGCGCATCGAGTTGTTGTGCAAATTCTAATGTATTTTTGAAATCCATTTTTTCCATGTTTTAAAGCCGTAAAAATAGAAAAAGAAAATAGAGAAGAGAGGATAGAATAGAGAAAAAAGACAATAGATATGATAAAAAAGATAATTCAATAAAAATTCAATTCAATTAAACCTGTATTTTGCGTTTAAAGCAACCAGATTCTTGTTAATAGGAATTGCGTTAGGGGTAGAAATGGAAAGTTTTGACCAGAAACCATTTAGTAATACAGCAACGAGGAAGCGACTAACGGAAGCTCCCGCAGTGCTAGTACTACTTTGGTTTTGGGCAAAAACTTGTAATAGATAACCCGAAACACGCCCAAATGAAAAAGATTGCAGATTACAGAATAAAGATTTCTAAACGATGATTTCGATTCGCTCAAT